>JACCDP011031696.1_pt1 | contig 29255 bp, 34 predicted proteins | sample 7445841 | NCBI WGS metagenome assembly JACCDP01 (sample SAMN15323441, study PRJNA562643) | freshwater metagenome | isolation source: river surface water | place: USA:Blue River Watershed | collected 2017-08-17 | reverse complement strand
TCAGAAAAAGAAATAGAAGGGTTAATGGAGAATGAATAAAATTTATATAGGAGTATCTGGATTTGCTAGAAGTGGCAAGAATTTATTTTGTGATATTGCGCAAAAAGTCTTAAAAGAAAAGTACAACTTGACATCTAAAACATATGCACTTGCATATTTCTTGAAAAAAGATTGTGAACCGTTTATCCAAGAAAAGTTGGGATTGAGTGCTTTTAGTGAAAAGACTGAAGACAAGAATGCTTTTAGAGAAATGTTGGTATGGTATGGTGGTGTAAAACGAAAGCAGACTGAAGGTAAATATTGGACAGGATTATTGTATGAAGAATTAAAGAAAGATACGAATGATGTAAATTTTATCAGTGATATTCGTTATGTAGAATATGCTGATGATGAAGTATTTTGGTTGAAAAAACAATTGGGTGGGAAATTAATTCATGTGAGCAAGTATACTTATGGATTTCCTACGGATGGAAGACATTATAGAATTAATGATAAGAGTAAGAAGATTTATGGAGAAGCTCCTAATCAACATGAAGCATTGAATGATCCTAAGATTAGAATTCTTGCTGATTATAAGGTTGAGTGGGAACAAGTAGTTACTGATAAAAATCAAAGTGATTTGATTAATAATCCAAATTTAAATTTTATTGTAGAAGATTGTCTTAAGACGATACTGAAATAGTTTTAATGTAAGTAGAATTATCATAAAATTCTATTGTTTTATCTTCTGATACAGACAATAGTAAATCTATAGTTTGTTGGTCAATATTATTTATTGTAGAAACATATTTGTTATTACAGTCAAATAATTTTTGACCTTTTTCTTTTGCTTTACAACTGCATATATTTTTAAATTGATCTACACAGGCACACAATTGCATTAAACTTCCATTGGATGTTAATGGTTCTTTAGTTTTGATATAGTTGTATAGTTCATTTAAATTGGCAATTCTCATGGCGATAACTTATTGAATATAAAGTATGTAATTAGTGATGTTACATAAATAGTAGGTATTTCTAGAAACGAGTAACCAAATATAAATTTTCCTATTAAAATCAGCCAAAAATTTAAACAAAATGGACAGGTAATCAATCTAATAAAAAAACTATTATGTTTTTGTAATAGATATGAGTGATATGTAAGGGTAAAATCGGTTTCTTTTGCTATTAAATAATCATTTACTTTAAACCATTTAAATTTTAATGCATGACTATATTCAACAAATGCTTCAGTATTGAACCATATAATAAGAACAAAAACAAATAAAAAAATCATATAAATCATAGCATTTCTATGTATAAATATTAATATTGTTATGAAAGGAATTATTTTATCTGGAGGAACTGGTAGTAGGTTATATCCGTTGACATCTACTATAAATAAACAATTATTACCAGTTTATGATAAACCCATGATATATTATCCTCTTAGCACAATGATAACTTGTGGCATAAGAGAATTTTGTATTATTAGTACACCTGAATATTTGCCTTTGTATGAGAAATTATTTGGTGATGGTAAACATTTAGGATTGGATATTTGTTATAAAGTTCAATATAAACCAAAAGGTATTGCTGAATCATTTATTATTGCAGAAGACTTTATTCAGAATGATTCTGTTGGTTTGATATTGGGAGATAATATTTTTCATGGAATGGCTAGAATGAAACCATCATTGGATGGTGCAATTGTATTTGCATATCAGGTAAATAATCCTAGTGCGTATGGTGTAATAGAATTTAATGATAATGGACAAGCAATTTCAATTGAAGAAAAACCATCTAATCCGAAGAGTACATATGCTGTTCCTGGTTTATATTTTTATGATAATGAAGTAATAAAATTGGCAAAATCGTTAAAACCTTCATCTAGAGGTGAATTAGAAATAACGGATTTAAATAGAATTTATTTAGAACAACAAAAATTAACTGTAATACAATTTCCTAGAGGTACTGTTTGGTTAGATGCTGGAACACCTGAATCTTTGTATCAAAGTGGTGCTTATATTCAAACAATTCAAGAAAGACAAGGAATTAAAATTGGTTGTATTGAAGAAGATTGTTATAGAAAAAAATTTATAAATAAACAACAACTATCAAATATAGTTGACAAAATGCCTAAGAGCGAATATAAACAATACTTGGATAAAATACTATGATTATACTGTTTGGGTCAACTGGATATATTGGCAATGAATTTAAATGTCAATTGGAAAAAAAACAAATTGAATTTAAATGTTGGCCTAATGCTGAAAATACAACATTTAATGATTTAGAGAGCTGGTATAGAGAATCAGGATATCCAAGTATTGATGCCGTAATTAATGCTGCTGGATATACTGGAAAGCCAAATGTAGATGCATGTGAACTGTCCAAAGAAAATACTATTCATGGTAATATTATTTGGCCTCAGATATTAACTGATTGGTGTATATTAAATGATATTAAATTAGGTCATGTATCAAGTGGATGTATTTACTCGGGGAGACGATTGGATGGTAATCCATTTACAGAAAACGATGAACCAAATTTTTCATTTAAACAGAACAATTGTAGTTTTTATAGTGGTACAAAAGCAATTGCGGAAAAGATAGTATCAAGATGGAATAAAAATTATATTTGGAGATTAAGAATACCTTTTGAAGAGAATAATAATTCACGCAATTATATTAGTAAAATGTTGAGGTATGATAAGTTATTGCAAGCAGAGAATTCTATTAGTAATAAACATGAATTTGTGAGTGCATGTATACAAACAATTACTAATGAAGTACCATTTGGTATTTACAATGTAACAAATACGGGGTATATTACAACCGATACTTTAATTGAAAAGTTAAAGAAAACTATTGCAAAAGATAAAAATTTTACATTAATTGATGAAGAAACTTTGTATAAAAATTATGCTAAAACACCTCGTTCTAATTGTGTGATGAGTAATAATAAATTATTAAAAACTGGAATTAAAATGAAAACCGTGGATGAATCAATTGATTACTGCTTAAATAATTGGAAATAATATGAATAAAAAACAAGTTATAATAGATTTTATAAATCAAATAAAAAAAGAACAATTTATACCTGAATATTGTCATAATCTTAAGGGAGCAAAAAATAAAGTATTTTATTCTGGACCATTGATGGACGATGATGAATTGGTTGAAGCTATTGACTCATTGTTGTTTGGTAAATGGTTTAGTAGTGGTGAAAAGGTGTATAAGTTTGAACAAGAATTTAGTAAAAAGATAAATCAGAAATATTCTGTAATGGTTAATTCTGGCAGTTCTGCTAATCTTGTAATGATTGCAGCTCTTAAAAAACATTTCAAATGGTCAGACAGTGATGAAATTTTACTATCTGTTGTTGGTTTTCCTACAACATTAAATCCAATTATTCAAAATAATTTAAAGCCTGTATTTGTAGATATTGAATACAATACACTTAACTTTGATTTGATTGAATTAGAGAAAAAGATTACACCTAATACTAAAGCAATCTTCATTTCTCCTGTATTGGGGAATCCTCCTGATATGGATAAATTAGTGGAAATTTCCAATAAATACGGAATTCAATTAATTATGGACGGATGTGATAGTTTTGGAAGTAAATGGAAAGGTAAAGATTTGTGTGAATATGCTATTGCTACTAGTTGTAGTTTTTATCCAGCACATCATATTACTACTGGTGAAGGAGGTATGGTTAGTTCAAATATAGAAGAAATTGTAAAATTAGCTAGATCTTTTAGTTGGTGGGGAAGAGATTGTTTTTGTATAGGCCCAGCAAATTTATTAAAAAATGGTAGTTGTAATTGTAGATTTAGCAACTGGATCAAGGAACTCCCATATCAAATCGATCATAAATATTTCTTTACTCAAGTTGGATATAATTTAAAACCCCTTGATTTACAAGGAGGTATTGGATTAGCTCAATTAAAGAAATCTGATGGATTTCACGAAATTAGAAAGTCTAATAAAAAAACAATTCAATCTATTTTTGAATCGATTAAATCGTTAAAATTTCCGTCACAAGATGAAAGAGCAGATGTATCTTGGTTTGGTGTTCCAATTATTTGCGATTCTTATTTATCTAAAAATAAATTGGTTAATTATTTAGAGTCCAATGGCATTCAAACAAGAAATTATTTTGCTGGCAATATATTACTACATCCAGCTTATTCACATTTGGAACATTGGAGCAATTATCCAAATGCAAATGGTGTACTTGAAAAAGTATTTTTCATTGGATGTTCACCAACTATTACAAACGATAACATTGAATATATCAGAGAAGTAATTTCTAAATATGAAAATTGATTTATTTGGTGGGACTGGATTTATAGGCAATAATTTTAAAAAGTTATATAATGAATCTACTCATGTACATGATAGAGAAGATAATATGCCTATATATGAGAATGTATTATACATGATCAGTACATCTCATAATTATCATGTATTTGAAAATATTCATAAGGATGTAGATACAAACCTTACAAAGTTATTGAATGTATTACAAAATTGTAAAGATAAAAATGTAGTTTTTAATTTTGTTAGTAGTTGGTTTGTATATGGTGATGTAGAATTACCTGCTAGAGAAGATTATTGTTGTAGTCCAAAAGGATTTTATAGTATCACAAAAAAATGTGCAGAAGATTTAATTATTAGTTATTGTGAGACATTCAAAATTAAATATAGAATATTAAGATTGTGTAATGTATATGGTCAAACCGATAAAGGAGTTTCAAAACAAAAGAATGCTTTACAATATTTGATTGGTGAGATTAAATCTAACAATGAAATTAAGTTATATTATAACGGCGATTTTATAAGAGATTATATGCATGTTGATGATGTATGTAATGCAATTTATTCTATATTACATCATCCCGAATATAATCAAATTATTAATATTGGAAGTGGGATTCCACAGAAATTCAGAGAAATTATTGATTTTGTTATTAAAGAAACAAATTCTACTAGTAAAATTATTTCTATAGATGCTGTTGATTTTCACAAGATTGTACAAATTAAAGATATGTACTTAAATGTTGATAAATTAAATAAAATAGGATTTAAACAACGCATTCCTATTTATGAAGGGATAAAAACATTATTATGAATATATTAGTTACAGGTGGAAATGGATTTATAGGAAGTCATTTTATAGAAGAGATTCTTAAAAATGAAAATGTAAATAAAGTTTACAATATTGATTGTGGAACATATGCTGCTAATAAATCCTTGCCATTTCAAGACGATCCAAGATATCAAAGGTTAAATATGGATATTTCTTCTCCGTATTTTCCTGACCATAAAAAATATTTTGAATCATTAAATTTTGATTATGTAATTCATTTTGCTGCGGAATCTCATGTTGATAATTCAATTAAAAGTCCTAAAAAGTTTATTGATACTAATATTATAGGTACTTTTAATCTTCTTGAAATTTTTAAAGATACAAATATTAAAAAATTTATTCATGTATCAACAGATGAAGTATTTGGTACACTTACTCATAAAGAAGGTCCATTTAATATAGATAGTCCATATAGACCAAACAGTCCATATGCATCAACTAAAGCTGCGAGTGATTTGTTGGTGAGAAGTTATGTAAAAACTTATAAATTTCCAGGTATTATTACCAATTGTAGTAATAATTTTGGGCCAAGACAATATCCAGAAAAACTTATACCAGTTTGTATAAATAAGTTAAAGAAAAAAGAGAAGATACCTTTATATGGAAATGGAACAAATATTAGAGATTGGATCTATGTTAAAGATCATGTTAATGCTCTAATTAATGTTCTATTAGATGGTATTGTAGGAAAACAATACTTGATTGGGGGTAATAATGAAATATCTAATATACAATTAATTCATTCAATTGTTTCTGTATATGAAATTGTAACAAATCAAAAAGTTGATTGGGAATGGTTTGAATATGTTACGGATCGTAAAGGACATGACTATAAATATGCAATTGATATGAGTGATTTTAAAATAGAATTTCCAAACTTTAAATTAAGTGATTTTAATAAAAATTTGGAAAATACTATAAAAAGTTATCTTTAATTTTTAACTGTGATTAGATTTTTTTCGTATGTTTTTAAAGATTTAATTGTAAATTTAAATATATCAAACTCCATATCTCCAATTTCTCCAGAATCTTTTAAGATTTTAGAAAGGTTGGAGATAATTTGTATATTGTTGTTGTTTAACATATTTCCGTCGAATTCGATTAATATATCATTTACTTTTTCATCATTTAAAGTTTTTACTCTGTTTTTTAAATTAAATGGTGTAAGATGTTGATTATTATTAATATAAGATTTAATATCACAATCGACATAGATAGTAGAACACCAATATTCTAATATACTCAATAGTTGAGGGTTACAGTTATTAACAATTAATCCGACATCATATTTTGAGTTTATGATAGGATAACTATATTCATCGTTTTCTATCCAAGATCCCCATTTTCTAATGTAATTTTTATAATTTTTATCACAACATTTTTTATAAAAATCGTCATCTTTTTGTATTTTTTCTGTCCATCGATGTCCTCTACATGTTAAGTGATATACAAATGAATCTCGACTTTGAATTATGTTATAGTCATTTAAAATGAATCTTTGAAATATATCACTGTCTTCATATGGAAATGGTGCAAACATTACATCATGACCGCCAATTTCAATAAAGTCTTTTTTATACATACACCAAGGTGCAAAAATTCCTTTGGTTGTAATATCACATGACGATTTTTGTTCTGATATACAAAAGTCTTCAAATTCTTGAATTTTTAAATCGTCGTGTTCCAATCCGAAATTTTTAACAATTTTTTCTTTTCCAGCTGGATGTAAAGGAGGTTCTATACGAGTAGCAGAAACTACTGTTCTGTCTTTTAGATGTTTCAATAAATTTTCTACATAATGTGGTCCGCATATCATATCTGCATGAAATATTGAAAAGATATCATTTTTACACATTTCAATGCCGATATTATATAATACCGTATGTCCCACAGGACTTTTTTTGTTGAAATATTTAGTTAGATTATCATCTGATAGATTGTTCATCCAATCTACAGTACCGTCAGTTGAACAGTCATCTAAAATTACAATTTCATGATTTTTATAGTATTTTCTTATACTATAATAAGCATTTTTTAAATATTTTATATTATTTTTAGAGGGTATTATAAAACTGATATTCATAATTTTATTTTGGCAAACACAATAGATTTACAAGTTCTCCAAGAACAGTATCATTTATACTATTTATTTTTTTCATTTTATTTGGATTTCCCAAACCAGAATTATCTCGTCCGATGTCATATATATCGTAATTGATTGAATAAATTGTGTGTAAAAGATCATTTACTTCTGATGGTGTAGATCCTGAATAAAGTTCCGCCATTAAAATTGGTTTAATTGAGTTAATGATTGGATATATAGTTTTAATTATTTCTTTATCATGTCCTTCCGCATCAACTTTAATTAGTTTAATATTTGAAATATCATCTTTATGATTTTCATTCAAGAAATTATTTAAATTAACAGCATATACATCTATTGGTTTAACATGTCCGGTTACACCCACTCCTTTTTCACATCCTAATGCAAACCCACCATTACAAAGACCATCATCAGAATAATGAAATTCTAAGACTTCATTATTATGTGAACATGCTAAGTTATATGGTACAATATTTTTGTAAATTTCACCATTTTTATTTAGGATTTCAAATGCTGCTGGATTTGGTTCAAATGATATAACTTTTCCTGCAAATTTTGCAAATGCGACTGATAATATTCCTGCTTGCGCACCTATATCTAATACTACACTATTTTTTGATAATGTTTGATTTAGATAATCTAAGATGTTATTGGTGAACATTTCAGTATATTCCCAATTTCCTTGATATGGGTGTGTCCATTTATAATAATCAACGGTGTATTTATTTGACGGTGTAGAATATGTGACTAATTTTGGTTCATAACGATTTTTACTTTCGTTTAATACATTGATAAATTCGTTTCTATATTCTTCTATTGTTTTTAAAATATCATTCATACTCTATTTTGAAATTTAATTAATTCTACTTGTAGATTTTCTTCTGCATTATTTCGATATTTTTCTTTCATATCTATAACTTTTAAATATTTTATATAAGGATTAAATCTATATTTATAATTTTCTGTAACTAATTTATTTTCAATTACATATTGTTGTATTTTATATCCCTTGTTTAATAATATATTACAACATAACATAACATAAAGATCGTCAACTCCATAAGGTCCAAAAGAATCAGGCATATCGGTTAATTGTAATAATTTGGTAGATAATAAATTAAACCATCCACCACCAAATTTAAAATTTGGTACTCTTTTAAGATCAAATTCCTCAAATGATTTGGTTAAAATTTCAAATGGGTTACTATTGTAGTAATGTTGTAGGTCTGGTTTGTTTTTTACATATAAACCGTTTGTAATAGAATCCCAAGTATTATCCCATATTTTAACTATTTGCGGAGATAATATATAATATTCTTCTTCAATTTGTTTTGACATTTCAATTGAATAATATAATAATTCATGTGAAAAAATCAAATCTGAATCTAAATATAAAATGTTGTCTGCAATAGTATTTCTTATTGCTTCTCTTCGTTTGTCATCACATCCAAGACATTTATTTGATTCATCTATTATAAAATTAGTTTGTGTCCAATCCCAGAATGATTTGATCTGATTAAATTTTTCTATGAAGAATGTTTTTGGAAGTTGTGATTGTTCCCAATCTACTAAATTTAGATTTAAAGTAACATCAATAATAATAGTATCTTCTTTGTTTATATAAACGCTTCCTATTTTAAATTGTTTAGATTGCCATTCAAACCAATCTAATTCATGTGGTAATAAATGGACTACAATTTGAGTTATCATTTTAATAAAATATTTATTTTTTTGGTTTTATAGTTGCGACATCAGGCCATTTTCCGTATTGTTGAACGACCTTATTTTTATAGAAATTGTTTTTTCTATCATATTCTTCAAATTCTTTAATACATTCCTCATAAGAAAATAGATTTCCTTCTCTATCCATGTAAGTATATGTTGGATATATATTATATCCCATGTTCCAATAACCATCACTTACATTGTGTCTGAGCATGTATTTTGGAGCAATAATAACTTTTAAAGTGTCACTTGTCAATGACGGAATTAAAGAAAAACTAGAATTTGACGCAATCAAATACTTTGCGTTTTTGATAATTGCATAATCTTCACCTATACTAAAATGATATGTATTATGGCTTAGTTCTGGTAATAATTTTCGTGTGGAATCTACATCTTCAGTAATAACTAAAAAATTCATGTCAGAATTAATTTTTAACATATGATTTATGGCATTTAACCAATATGTTCTTGGTAAATAAATCCAAGGATCTAGATTAGCTCTTACATTTATTACACAAATATCATCTTTACTAAAATCTTTATTATCATACTCCGGTTTTAATTTTAACCATTGTTTAATTTTATCAATATGATGATAAAAGTAATCTGGTCCCTGCATATATCCTAATATATGACTATTATCGGGTATATTTTTTAAAATAGGATCTGTTATCCAAACACCACATCCTTCATTATAATCTTGATAATTATTTTGAGTAAAGTATCTATATTCTTTTTCCATATAGTAATTTTGTATTTTACCTTCATCTACTTTTCCTCCCATGTCTAAATCAATAAAATACATTCCTTTACTATTATATCTTTTATCTCCTATACAATTATTTGGATCGTGAATACCAAATTCACATCCTCTATCTAAAGCAATTGCTCTGGTTGAGATATAACAAAATAATTGATTTCCCAATCCCTGTCCATATAACATTTCTGTTGATATCATAATTATTTAATCATATGTTTGTACTTATCTAAATTATTAAGTAAATAAGAAGGATAAGTATCATCTATTTTTACTTTTGTCAATCTATCTCCATTAAAAATTACATCTTGTAAATTATTAAAATTATATTCTATTTGTGATAACAATTTTTCATTATCAAAAGATTGACAATCTCCTGATGATAATTTTGTTTTTATTGAGTCTATTCCACCCATATAACTAAAATGCCATCCACCATTCATTATGTCATTATTTGGTTGTGCTCTTAATTCATTATAAGAATAATTTTTTAATTTTTTATAACTTCCCATTTTAGAACCTTTCCAATTGGAGGATTTAATACCGGTATAAGGATCAGCTCCAGGGTAATTGTGAACAACATTATTAATGTGTGATTCTCTTAATACATTTAAATAATAATAGTAACAAGTTTGATTGAATGAATAAAATTCATTTTCATCATAAAATTCTGAAAGTCTTGTTAATATTTCAGGATTGGGTATTTCATCACAGTCAGATGATATTATCACATCGTCGTCTTTACAATTTTCCATACATCTTCTTATAGATTCTTTGATGAAAAAACTTCTACCAAATCTTGGTTCAGTGAATCTATTAAAGTGTTTTGTTGTTTTTATAAATGAAAATATTTGATTCAAACAAATATTATCAAAAGAAGTTTCTTCATATTGCGGTAAATTAATGAATTCATTTGGAAGATCATCTATAACTTTATGAATTATTTTAGGTAAAAATTTAGAGAATCTATCCTTATTTTTAATAAATAAAGATTCTTTCCTTTCTCCTGACATTGTTTTTGTACCCTCAATTAATATAAAATGATCAACAACAGGATTTAAAATATTAAGTCTAATCTCCAAAATATCCAATTCATTAAAAAATGTAAAACAATCGTAAATTTTCATTTATATTACATATAATTTCTAGGATAAGTTAATTTTTTATATTTTACAATCAATTTATTATATTTGATTTGTTCATATGTATGTGGTATATAATAGTATTATGAATAAAATATTTGTTACAGGTGCATGTGGTTTTATTGGAAGTAATTTGGTTGATAGATTATTAAAAGAAGGTTATAAAGTTGTTGGGTGGGATAATTATTCAACTGGTAGAATTGAATTTTTAAATAACGCATTAAATAATCCAAATTTTACACTAATTGAAGGAGACAATCTCAATGTATCTGCATTGTCAGAAGCAATGATTGGATGTGATGTTGTTTTTCATCTTGCGGCTAATGCCGATGTTCGATTTGGATTAAATCATCCTTCCAAAGATTTAAATCAAAATACTATTGCCACATTCAATGTATTACAGGCAATGAAAGAACAGGGAATTAAAAAGATAATATTTAGTTCTACTGGAAGCGTTTATGGAGAATCAATCACGATCCCGACACCAGAAAATGCATCATTTCCTATTCAAACATCATTATATGGTGCATCTAAAGTTGCATGTGAAGCATTGATTCAAGCATATTCAGAAGGATATGGATTTGAATCTTATATTTTTAGATTTGTTTCTATTTTAGGTGAACGATATACACACGGACATATATTTGATTTTTATAAACAACTCATGGAACATCCTGAATATTTAAATGTACTTGGTAACGGTACACAAAGAAAAAGTTACTTGTATGTAAAAGACTGTGTGGATGCAATGTTGCATGTATTAACATTGAATACTGAAACTAAAGTAAATATCTATAATTTAGGAACTAATGAATATGTACAAGTCAATGATTCTGTAAGATTTATCATTGACTATTTAAACTTAAATCCTGAAATTAAATATTCTGGTGGTAATAAAGGATGGATAGGAGATAATCCTTTTATATTCTTAGATACTTCAAAAATTAGAAATACTGGATGGAATCCCAAGTTAACGATTAAACAAGGCGTTATTTCTACATTAACATGGTTACAGAAAAATCAATGGGTATATGAATCAAAATAATTTAAATGTAGTCGTATTAGGATTGTGGCATCTTGGTTGTGTGACATCCGCATGTTGTTCTAGGTATCATAATGTAATTGGATTTGATTTTAATCAGAAAACAATTGACAATTTAATAAAATCTATACCACCTTTATTTGAACCAGAATTACAATCAAAAATTTCCAATGGATTAAATAATAATACATTATCATTTACATCCGATTTATCAAAAATAAGTAAGGCAGATGTACTTTGGGTAACATATGATACACCAGTTGATGATAACGATGTATCTGATACAAATTTTGTATTATTAAATTTAGATAAAGTAATGAATTATATATCTGTTGATTGTACAGTTATAATTTCATCACAGTTACCAGTAGGTACATGTTCTCAATTGGAATCAAAATATCCAAATCATTCATTTGTTGTTATTCCCGAAAATTTAAGATTGGGCAAAGCAATAGAATCGTTTGAAAACCCAGAAAGAATTATAGTTGGACTTAGACATGATAATATAAAACCTAAACTTTATAATTTACTCGGACAATTTTCATGCAATCTTATATTCATGAAACCAGAATCTGCTGAAATGGTGAAACATTCAATCAATTCATTTTTGGCTCTATCTATAACGTTCATTAATGAAATTGCATGTATATGTGAATCCGTAGGTGCAGATGCAGATGAAGTATCAATTGGATTAAAAAGTGAACCTAGAATTGGTAAAAAGGCTTATTTAAAGCCAGGTGGACCATTTGCTGGTGGTACTCTTGCTAGAGACATTATTAGTTTAATGAATATAAAAGATAAAGATTCAATTCCATTAATATCATCAATTAAAACTAGTAATGATAATCATAAAAAATGGATTATTAATAAATTAAAATCATTGTTTGATACACTTGAAGGTAAACGAATTACTATACTTGGATTGTCATATACAGATAATACAGATACATTAAGACGAAGTGGTGCCGTTGAATTATATGATTATTTTGTTAAATGTAATGTAGACATACAAGTATATGATCCATTAATAAAAAAGTTGCCAGAAGAATACAATAGAATTAAAATGGTTGATTTATTATCTCCTTCTGATATAATCATATTATATACAGAAAGACCAATCTTTAAAGATATTAATTGGGAATTATACAATACAACTGTAATTGACCCAAGTGGATTTTTGAAATCTAAATTAAAATCTTTGAATAACATAAACTATTTTTCAGTGGGATCTAAATGAAAATAAAAGACAAAAATGTAATTATTACTGGTGGAAGTATTGGATTTGGAAAGTCACTTGCCGAAAAGTTTCTTAATGAAGGTGCGAATGTATCAATCTGTTCCAGAAACGAAATACAATTATTTGATACTCAATCCGAATTGATGTCTAAATTTCCAAACCAAATCATTATTGCCAAGAAATGTGATGTGTCTATTGAAAAAGATGTTAACGAGTTTATTACACATTCCATTGATGTATTTAAAACTATTCATGTTTTGATTTTAAATGCTGGTGTATATGGTCCTATGGGACCAATTGAAACTGTATCATTAGATGAATGGAAAAAATCAATTGATATAAATCTATTTGGTGTATTATTACCATGTAGGGAATTAATTCCACATTTTAAACAAAATAAATTTGGTAAAATTATTGTTATTAGTGGAGGTGGAGCAACCAATCCAATGCCAAATCTAAGTTCATATGCAACTTCAAAAGCAGCAATTGTTAGACTTGCAGAAACATTATCCAAAGAATTGTTGTCTTATAATGTAGATGTTAATGCAATCGCACCAGGCGCATTATCAACTAGAATGATGGACCAAATAATTAATGCGGGACCAGAAATAGTTGGCGAGGAATTCTTTAAAAAGAATCAAAATTGGAAAAAAAATGGTGCTACACCAATGGAACTTGGAACAAGTTTAGCCGTATACCTAGCAAGTTCCAATAGTAACGGTATTACTGGAAAACTTATTAGTGCTCAATGGGATGATTGGAAAAACTTTGACGATCATTTAGATGATTTACAAAACACTGATATCTATACACTTAGAAGAATTATACCATCAGATAGAAATAAAAAATGGAGTTGATATGAATTTTGCTATAATTGGATGTGGATTAATTGGACAAAAAAGAGCAAAAAGTCTATCTAAAAATAGTCTTTTATATACATGTGATGTTGATTTTAACCGAGCTGAATCATTGTCAAATCAATATAATGGATGTATTGCAACAAACGATGTAAATGTAATTTGTAATGATATTAGAGTAAATGCCGCAGTTGTATCGGTAATAAATAATCAATTGTATCCAATTGCTTTACAGTTGATTAAACATGGTAAACATGTATTGATAGAAAAACCAGGAAGTATCAATGTAAATGAATTAAATCAATTAAAACAAGCTGCAAAAGAATCTGGTTCTATTATAAGAATTGGATATAATCATCGATATCATCCGGCTTGTATTAAGATGAATGAATTGATTACGGATGGACAACTGGGCGATTTTATGTTTCTAAGAGCCAGATATGGTCATGGTGGACGAATTGGATATGAATCAGAATGGCGTTCCGATAAAACCATATCTGGTGGCGGTGAATTAATTGATCAAGGAGTACACTTAATTGATTTGGCAAGTATTTTTATGGGTGAATATACCCAGATTGATGGACATATAAATACTTATTATTGGAAAATGAATGTAGAAGACAATGCGTTCTTAAGTCTTAAAAATAACAAAAATAATACTGCTTGGTTACATGTTAGTTGTACAGAATGGAAAAACACTTTTAGTTTAGAAGTTTATTTTAAATACGCAAAATTTCATTGGGAAGGATTGGGTGGGAGTTACGGAACTGAAAGATTGTATTTTTATAAGATGACAGATGAAATGGGACCGCCTGATACAACTATTTATGAATTTCCCAAACAAGATAATTCTTGGAAAATTGAAATGAATGAGTTTATAAATGATATAGTATTAAACAGAACTTCTGTTCCAGGTATACAAGAAGCAATTAATGTATTAACAGTCGTAGAAACAATTTATAATAAATAATATGATAATCACAAGATCTCCATTAAGAATTACATTGGGTGGTGGAGGAACGGATGTTCCTTCATACTATGAAAAGTTTGACGGATTTTTAATTTCCGCAGCAATAAACAAATATGTTTATATCACATTACACGAAAACTTTGCTCCTGGTCTTATTGTAAAATATTCCAAAATGGAAAGTGTAGATGATGCTAGTCAAATTGAACATCCAATTATTAGGAATGCATTTCAATATGTTGGAATGGATGGTAAAGGTTTAGAATTGTCTTCAATGGCAGATATTCCTTCTGGAACAGGGCTTGGATCATCTAGTAGTTTTACTACTGCTTTGCTTAAAGCTCTTCATGTTTACAAGAAAAATATAGTTAATGCAAAGGAATTAGCAGAACAGGCATGTCATATTGAATTAAATATGCTTAAAGAGCCAATTGGTAAACAAGACCAATTCATTTCATCATATGGTGGGATTACTCAATTTACTTTTAACAAAGACGGATCAGTTGTTACATCACCTTTAAGAATAAGTGAGGAAACCTTTGATAAATTAACTGATAATTTATTATTATTTTTTACTGGATATTCAAGATCGGCTTCTTCTATATTAAAGGAACAAGATCAAAAATCCAAACAAGATGACAAAGAAATGAATGATAATCTTCATTTTGTTAAAGAACTTGGTTATAAAAGTAAAAAATTACTTGAAGATGGTGATTTAGTTGAATTTGCTAAACTTATGGATGTACATTGGCAGAATAAAAAGAAAAGAAGCAGTAATATGAGCAATTCAAAGATAAATGAATGGTATGACATGGCCATCCAAAATGGAGCAATTGGAGGTAAATTGATTGGTGCTGGCGGTGGTGGATTTTTGATGTTTTATTCTGAAGATAAAGCTAATTTAAGAAAAACAATGCGTTCTTTAGGACTTAAAGAAGTAAGATTTAGTTTTGATTTTGAAGGTACAAAACAAATAATGTCATGATAAATCAAACAACAGTATTAATATTGTGTGGTGGATTGGCTACTAGATTACAACCTATTACTAAGACAATACCAAAATCACTGGTAATGGTTAATAATAAACCAATGTTACAATATCAACTTGATATGTTACAAGAACAAGGTATTAGACATGTTGTTTTGTGTATTGGTTATTTGGGTGAAATGATAAAAGATGCTTTTGGTGATAAATACAAAGATATAATACTTGAATATTCATTTGATGGATCAAAACAATTGGGAACTGGTGGTGCGATTAAAAAAGCATATTCAAAGTTAAGTAATACTTTCTTTGTATTATATGGTGATTCTTATTTGCCAGTAGAATATAAACCTATATTAGAATATTTTCATAAAACAAATAAAGAAGGATTGATGACTTTATTTAAAAATGACAATCTATATGATACAAGTAATGTAGTATTTAAAGATAATCAAATAGTTTGTTATGATAAAAAGAATAAAACATCAGATATGAATTATATAGATTATGGTCTAAGTATATTTAATATATCTATATTTAATAAATATCCCGCTGATTGTTCATTTGATTTATCACAAGTTATGTTTGATCTTGTGACTAATAAACAATTAGCGGGATATGAAGTATTTAATAGATTTTATGAAATGGGATCTATTAATGGATTGAATGAATTGGAACAATATTTAAAGAACCAAACCTGAACTAGTCGCATCATCGTAAAACATTTTTACAGTTTCCAATGAATATTCCGTTAAGTCTTTATCTTTCAAAGACAATTTTTTGATTTGATCTGGTGTTACTGTGATAATGTCACAATTTGCCTGATTTGCTTCATAAATATTATAAACATGTCTTGTACTTGCCCATAATATTTCGCATTGATTTTTTAATGCGATTTGTGAATATGTTATATATGGAATAGGATTTCTTCCAGTATCAGAAATTCTCCCAGCAAATATTGATACGATATTGTCTTTATTATTTGGTAATACTGTTTTTAACATATTGATTTGAGTTTGTGTAAAAACAGCAGTAACATTTACTTTTACATTATCATTTACAAGAGACTCAATTACTTTTAATGTATATTGTCCCTTTGTATTTGTAATTGGAATTTTAACATGAATATTTTCACCAAAACTAGCAATTTTCTTTGCTTGATAAGTCATTTCTTTTTCATCATCTGCAAATACTTCAAATGAAATTGATAGATCTTTAATTTTTGATGTAACATCTTTGATAAATGTTGTGTAATCAGTAACTCCTGCTTTTTTCATGAGGCTAGGATTGGTTGTAAATCCCTTTACTAATTTGTTATTTTCATAAAGATCAAATATTTCTTTGATATTTGATCCATCCGCAAATATTTTAATGTTCATAAGATAAATAATTTACTACTAAATGTAAAACTACTCCTTGCCATTCCTCTGCATGAGGAGTGATTCTAGAATTATTAATAACCGGAATTAATACACATGCATCTGATTCTTTTTTGGCAATACCACCATCTCTACTTACAATAGATACAATCTTACTTCCAATTGATTTTCCATATAACATTGCATCCACTAGATTTTGAGAAGTAGTATCAGACCCTCCTCCTACAGAAAAAATCATTAACACATCATTTTTTGAAAGATTGGATACTTTCAACCAGTTGGTATAACAAGTTTTCCAACTTTCATCATTAATTCTCGCAGTAAGTTCTGCTACATTTTCAGAAACAGAATATGTTTCTATACCACAGATCTTTCTAAAATCATTTACTGCGTGTGATGCATTGGCTGCACTACCACCAACACCAAGAACAAATAATCTACCTTTGTTTTCTTTACATTGTTTAATACAATCTATAAAGTTAATCAATTCTTTTCTGTCTAACATGTCTGCAATTGATTTGACTTCTGATAAGTATCTTTCAATATAATTTGGTTCATCTACAAATATATTATTTTGTTCTCTCCATGTTTTTGCATTAATTGCTTTATCGTCAATTAAAATATCAAAGTGAGGTTTATTTTTATCAATCAATTCGTGGTATTTTACATTCCACTTTTTCAATTGTGAAACCGTTAATTCATTATAATCAATTTTTGAAGTGCCTCCTCTAGCAGTAAAAATTACTATTTTACAACCATCGTCATATAATTTATTAACTTTTTCAATTACTTCTATATAAGGAATTGAATCTTTATACAATTTTTGTGGACTATAACACAAAGTACCATCTAAGTCAAAACAATAAGTAACAATATTTTCCATATTAAATAATTTTAGAATATTTTTCCGTCGTATATTTTCTTTCTTTTTCTTCTATTTCTTTTGTAATAATTGAACTCGTTTGATTTTCATGAATTCTATTTACTACTGTAATATAATTGCATATGCTTGGCAAACCAAATATATCATATAGTCTTTTATAATAATCAACATCCATAAACCAACATAAGTTTTCATCAAATTCAATGACATTTTTATTTTTAAACATCAATACACTCGGTGAACTTATTGTATTTTCTCCATATTGAATATTATCGTGATATTTTGGATAGTGTTCATTAAAAAAGTGAACTAAATCTTTAGTATGACAACAGGCTGTAACTAACCAATGATTTGAATTGCTTAATATATGAAATAATTGTATTTCTAAACTTTGTGCTCCAAATAAAAAATCATCTTGAAACAATATTTTTATAAAGTCTCCTTTTGCTTTTTTAATTGCAAAATTAGTATTTTGTGACATTCCATATTTTTCTTGATTTCTAAAATATTTTATGTCCAATTTATCATTCCATTTTTTACATAAATTTTCTATTTCATCATTTTTACTATTATCGGATATGATAACATCAAAATTTTTATATGATTGATTACTTAATATATTAAATGAATAAGAAAGACATTCGACACCTTTCCCTTTCATCTCATAAGTAGGAATGCATATACTAATCGAAGAATTCATATTTTGGTTTTAATTACAAATACATGATTTCCAACACCATTTGCGTGACTTTGCCAATTATCCTTCAATCCATTTATATGAGGACAATGTTTTTCGATTCCCCATCCGCATTCTTCAAATTTTTTGATCCACCAATTTTCGTCTTCAGCTATTAAGTGTGAAACTTCCATGTGATATTCTGGTATTCTATATATTCCAGAGTCTCCCATTGGAATAACACATAAAAGAGTATTCGCAACTTTACTACAATTTGATAGTAATTCTTTTAATTGAATCATTGTTAAATGTTCAAGCATATCTTTGATGACAATGTGTGTATATCCGAAACTACTATGTACATCCCACGATGATTTCTCTGAACAATTCCAACATCCAGTTGGTGCATATGATAATGCATATTCACTAATGTCACATCCATCTGCTTTAATTTCTAATTGTCTGAGTGCTTTTACTATGAATCCTTTTGCACATCCTACATCCAGAACATAACTTTTTTCGTTTAAATCTAAATAATCCGCAATTGATAATGCTTCTTTGAAAGTTCTTCTTGGTAACCATCTATAATTTTGAAGCCATCCTTTTCCGGTTTCTTGACCTCTTTCAAAATAATCAGCGTCGTAAAAATTTCCATTGAATGGTTTATTTAAATACTCACTTTCTCTAACATTTTTTATTTTCATATATATTATTAAGCAAAATCGTTATGGTTTGTTTCGATTAAAGCATCATCTATTAATTCATTTTGAGATGCATATTTACAATAGCTACAACTATGATATCTTCTATATCCATCATTATCTGACACTGAATTGTAAAAATCAAGAATACCGTCTATATCAGAAATTTTAAATTCTGGGTTTACTTTATATGTATTTTCTACTGCCATCTCTGCACATGGACATACATATACATTTCCATCTGTAAATACAAATGGTTTGAAATTGTGCATATAACAATGATTGTTTCTGCGTGTACCTTTATAATTAAAGTCGGACAAAAATGCGTATTTTAAATTTAAATCTTTAATTCTTTCACGAATTGTATTTAAATCATCTGCAATCAAATCGGCAGTTTTAATAGAATTAAATGCTATTCTAGTTGGAATTTTTTCTTTTTCAACCCATTGCAACATTCTTTCAAAATGTTCTGGTGTTTGTCTATTTTTAGAAATTTTCTTGCCTTTACTGTCTGACCAATTCCCATGTAAATTTGGATTATTAGAATTTTTATAATTTTCGTCCCAAATATAAGCTGCTCCTATTTCTAAATTAGGGTATGTTCTTAAAGCTTTAATATCATATTCATATCCTTCATAAAATCCATACATTCCTAATCTTATCCATTGTAATTTATCCCAAACATTTCCTTTTTCATGCCATTTTGTAATTTGGGTACCATTTGTTACAACTCCTATTTTTAGTCCTTTTTCATATGCATAATTTACTACTCTTCCAAAATCTGGATGTAGAGTAGGTTCTCCTCCGCCTGTAAGTTCCATTCCTGTTGTGCCTAATTCAACAAAAGAATCAATTGCTTTTTTCATTTGTTCAAATGTAAGCATTTCTTTTAATGTTCTGTTTGCAAAACAACAAAAAGTACATGTAAGATTGCATGGATTACATGGAGACATATGAAACATAACAGGAGAAGGTCGTTTTTTATCCTGTAAAAGTTTTATTTTATCTAAATGTTTTAATAATTTACTTACATTACTAGTAAATGTTCTACCTTGAACTGGTTCTAAATGATCTTGTTCTAACATAAATTAATATTTTTCTTTAAAAGTAGTTTCGAAAATTAATTGCATACATCTTTCAACTATATGCGCTTCTCTTCCTCCATTAATACCTATATCTGTGTTTATAAAACTCATTATATTTTTCCAAAAATTTTTTGAATAAAAAGTACATCTTTCTTTTTCTACAATGAATTGAGATCCTGGTGGAAAAATTAATCTTTCTTGATGTTTATAATCAGCGAATATTGAATTTGCAAACTCATCAAAACTAGAAACTTTACATTTTGGTTTATGTGAATTAAATTCACCATTTATATACCAACTTGTATTATTTTCATAATACTGTCCATTAGGATAATTTTTATCTCCAAATAAAGGTGTAAATTTTTTATTTTGAATTAATATATTAAATCTATCAATTAAACAATGGTCAAATGGATCTCCTTGAAGGAACGCAATTACATCAGGTAAATTTTCATAATTTTCATGTATAAAATGACAAATGTCATATTGATTCGCACCGAAATTTGGTTGTAATTTTTGATTATATCCAACCAATTCTTCACCTTTATTATAAATAATATAATTAGTTGTATATGATTTTATCCAATCGATGTTTTCTTTATATCTTGATATAACGAAATATGTATCAGTGTAACTCATTTTTCAATATATACATATATATATATTTATGTATAGGTTTTTTTTAATTAAATATTATTTTGTATAATAATTTGTTCTAAAACTTCATTTATTCTATAGAAAAAGTCACCGTAATACAAGGCGGATTTATAATTTTTTTCTATTATATCTAATCTATCAAAATAATATTTTGGAGTTAAATTATTCAAAATATCAATCAATTCTTCAGACGAATTAAATGTTATGTATCCATTTGAATCAAAATACTCATTTAAATTTGGACATCCCCAATAAATTGGGATTGTCTTAGTCAAGAAACAATCTATAATTTTTTCAGTAAAATAATTCTTATTTTTAGAATTTTCTATTGCTATGTGAAAATAACTTTCCCAACATTTTTTCTTTTCTTCAGATGGACATTGATATATCCAATTTTTATCAATTTTTACATCGTTAACTCTAGAAAATATTTCATGTCTTAAAAAATGACCTTCCGTTATTTTTTTAGGACCACATAAAAAAGAAACATTAAATTTTTTATTTTCTATTTTTAGATTTTCGTAAAATTCAGCACATTCACATAAAAATGAAGTTCCAAAAGGAAATAAAATTGAATTATCACATTTTTCTAAAATTGTTTCACCCCAAGTTAAAATGCAACTAAAATTATCTTTTGTAGAAATTGCATAGTCATGTAATCCAAATAATTGATTTGGTTCTTGTATAACTAATATGTTATATGGATTTTTATTTAATTGTTCATAGTTGGGAGTATAATCATTAAATATTGAAATTGGTTTTTTACTAAAATCAATAGTTTTTTGAGGTGGAAGAATAAACTTTTTGTTATCTACAACACAATCAATATAAAATTTTTCGGGAATAAAATTAGAGAAAATGTTCATATTAATTAGATTTATATATCATTTCTATTAACTTGTCAATTGAAACCGTAACATTCCAAGATGGATAATGACTTTTAATTTTTGTTAAATCACTATAATAACATATATGATCTCCTATTCTATTTTCTTCAGAATAAGATGTTTTCATTTTTTTACCAGAAATAGTTTCAATTTTATTAATTGCTTCTAACATTGAAATTGAATTTTCAAATCCACCACCTAAATTATAAACTTCTGATATTTTTGGTTTATTTATGAACATATCAATAAATGAAATTACATCTTTTGAATGTATATTATCTCTAACTTGTTTTCCATTATATCCAAAAATAGTATAATCAATATCTTGTTTACAACATTTTATTAGATAATTTAAAAATCCATGTAACTTTACTCCACTATGATTTTGACCTGTTAAACATCCACATCTTAATATACAGGAATTTATTCCAAAATATCTACCATACTCTTGAGTTAATAAATCTGCTGCAGTTTTTGATACACCAAAAAGAGAATGAGTAGACTGATCAATTGTTTGATTTTCATTAATTCCTAATTTATATAAATTTTTAAATTCATATCTAGTATTTTTTTCAATTAAAGGTAATTTATTTGGACTATCACCATAAACTTTATTTGTAGATAGAAAAATAAAGATACAATCTTTGTTATATTGTCTTACCGATTCCAATAAATTATGTGTTCCATTTGCATTAATATCAAAATCTTCAAATGGAATTTTAGCAGCCAAATCATGTGATGGTTGTCCTGCAGTATGAATTATAACATCAAATTTATTTTTTTTAACAAAAGAAAATATATTCTTTCTATCACGAATGTCATATTCATAACATTTAAATTTTTTATATTTTTTAATTATTTCTTTCAATCGATGATCTACACTGCCTTTTGTACCAAAAAGTTTTTTACGAGTATTATTTTCAATGCCGTATACTTCATGGTCTGTTTGACAGAAGTATTCTACTGCTTCGCTTCCAATTAATCCGCCTGCTCCTGTAATTAGTATTTTCATATTTTTATCCATTCTTTAGGAATTAAATCTTTTGTATTTAAATGATTTAATGCCGGACCAAACCATTTTTTAGGCGCAACTACTTTTTTATTAGGATTTGAATTCAGCCAAGATCCCCACCATCCAAATGTACTATTTCCTGTTATATTATGTGTACATAACGACATTATACATAAATCAACATAATGAGAATTTCCTTCTACATAATAAATTGATTCATCTTCACCAAAAAATTTTTTGCACCAATCAATATCATCTGAAAATATAAAATATTGATATTCTTTATTGTTAGAAATTTCGTTTATAGCATTTTGATAAAAATCTACTTCCATTATAGGAAATTGATTTTGAATTCCAAGATAATCACCCCTTCTTACATGAATTGAAACAATGTCTGTTTTTTTATTTTTATTGATTATATCTAATGCTTTATTTTTGATGTCATTTTTAAATTGCAATTTTTGTCTTACAATATCTTTAATATGTTCAAAATATTTTTCACTTTGAAAAAATCCTTGTAGATTAGTATTCTCTTTGATATTAAATGCATTTTCATCAAAATGGAAATGTGATTCTTTATAAGTATTTTCAAATATTTTTCCATTATTATCATTAATTTCAATATCAAAACAATCAAACAAATCAAGTTTGTAACTTATCCATTTACCCGTGAATGTATCTAAACATCCATTTAGTTTAACTTGTTTATTTTTTTCAATTGGAATAGATGGTACAAAATTATTTTTATACGCAATTCCAAATAAAGCAGATATTTGAAATAATTGGTTTCCTAATCTACCATCATATCCTATATTGTTAATAGTTATCATTTATTTTCTATTGTTTTAATCCAATTAAAAGTTTTTTCAATTCCAACTTTTAAAGGTTGTGAAGGTTCCCATCCCATCTTTTCACGATATAAGGTATTATCAGAATTTCTTCCTCTTACACCTGTTGGACATTTAAATCCATATTTTTGTCGAAATTCTTCGCCGGCAAGATTTTTGATCTTTATATTTTTTCCAGTTAAATTAATTGCAATTTGTGCTAATTGATTGATTGTTACCATTTCTTCTGAACCAATATTTACTGGTCCTAAGAAGTTATCTTGTCTCATAAATCTTAGTACTGCTTCTACACAATCATCGATATATAAGAATGAACGAGTTTGTAATCCATCTCCCCAAACTTCAATTTCACTATTATCAGAAGATTCAAGAGCTTTTCTACACATTGCTGCAGGTGCTTTTTCTTTTCCACCTTTATATGTACCACATGGACCAAAGATGTTATGAAACCTTGCAATTCTTACATCTAATTTATGATTTCTATTATATGCTAAATACAATCTTTCACTAAATAACTTTTCCCACCCATACTCACTATCTGGTTCAGCAGGATATGCATCTTTTTCTGCACATTTTGGATTATTTGGGTCCATTTGATTATATTCTGGATATGCACATGCACTTGAAGAATAAAATACTTTCTTTACTTTTTTCTTTGTACATTCATGAACTACATTTAGATTAATTAATGCCGAATTATGCATTACATTTGCATCATTTTGTCCAGTAAAAATGTATAACGCACCACCCATATCAGCGGCTAATTGATATACTTCATCTGCATTTTCTGGAATTACTGATTTTACTACATTTGGATCGGTAAGATCACCAAGAACAAAGTCATCTGCGTAATTTTGATATTCATTATTTTTGATATCAACACCACGAACCCAATAACCTTCTTCTTTTAGTCTTTTAACCAAATGTCCACCAATAAATCCGCCTGCGCCTAATACGATTGCAATTTTTTGTTGATTATTCATACTTTAAATCCTTTATTTTCTTCTTCCGTAAATAGTTTATTATACTTAATATTTGTTTCTATTTGTTTTTCTATTGTTTTGTTATGATGTAAAGATAATTCGTATATTGCTGGTAAATGAACATATGTCTTTGCACCCTCTACTTTTTCATGTAATCTTCGTTTCCATTCAATATAAGATGTGTTTTTAAACAATCTACCTTGTGGATCTGGCCAATTAACAATTAATCTGTCTTCATAAGGTGTCAATCTCCAACCCCATTGTCTGGAATTTTCTGGATTTACACCTTTGAAATCATTTATACGAGGAATCCAAAATAAGTCAACATCATTATTTAATTCAATTAATTCATTTAATGATTCTAATAATGTTTCAGACGGTAATTCGTCATCGTCAATTTGAAAAATATATTCGCCTTTACATTGATTCTTACCATAATTTTTGTGTTCACTATAGTTTCTATCTAATTTATGTTTATAAATTTTAAAAAAACTATTTTCTGAAACACCATTTAATATTTGTAATGTATCTGGATTATCACTATAATCATCTAATATGATACACTCATTGTTTTTACCATACTTAAATAGTCTTTCTAACAGTACTTGAAGTTCAAATCCTGTATTTTTGCAAGTTATTAAATATGATATAAATGGTATTGACATATTATTGTACTTTGTTTAATTTAGGAAGTTCAATTTTTTTCAATTTAGGCAATACAATCTTCTTTTCTACCGCAAATTCTGGAACATATTTATCCAAAATTCCCCATAGTTTTTTATCCATTGCATTTAGACTGAAGTTTTCTGTATTTTCAAGTCTAAGTTGTTCCGCCTTATCTGTATATGATTGATTATAACTGTGATAATATTGTTTAAACTTATCTTCTGCCAATCCATAAGCAACATAAAACCAACTAGATTCTTTAATTAACCAATCATTTGCAGATGCAGGATCAATTTGTTTGATAGAACCTTCAAAGAATGATGCATACTTAGGATTCAAGAAATCTAAATGTCCACTCCAATTTGATGATAATACTGGTTTACCACTTAATGTAGCAAGTAATAATGGATGACCAAATCCTTCGCCATGAGTAAAACTAACATGAACTCTTACTTTTTCATGATTTAATAATCCGTTCATTTCCGTGGGTGTTAATTCACCATGAAGTAAATATACATTTGGACAATTCTCACCAACTTCAGATTGAATTTGTTTAATTCTACCTAAAATTTCATCACGATCAACAGCAGAAAAAGTAACACCACTTGTTTTTAGTAATAAACAAGGTCTATTCTCTGGTGCTTTATTTTTGAATGCATTACTAAATGTCTTTATAAGATTTCCGATATCTTTCCTATCATTATAGAGACTTTTATGTGTCCATTGTCCTACAAACAAGAATGCAAACTTTTCAGGAATAGATGACAAAACATTTTCAATGGATTCAACTTTTTCATTTGTTTTCTTGTAGATGTTTGTATCTGCACCCCAAAAACATACTTCCATTGGTTTATCACTCTTAAGAAGTTCTTTTCTACCATCTTCAAATTGTTTTTGATATTGTGCAGATTCAAATACTTTTTTAACATGATTACTAGTTACAATGTTCATGTTCATTCTATTTAATCCATCGACAAATTGACCAGATGCCATGGTAGTTTCAATTCCAGCGGTAATACCAATATTATATTTTCCTACTGGTTGAAATTCATTTGGAATACTGATTTGAATGAATAATTCTGGTTGTTTATTCAAAGGTTGAGTAAGAAACATTGTTGCCAATTGTTTGTCTTCTTCTGTAGACAAATCATCAATTGTTGCTTTAGATGGACATCCACCCCAACGAGTAGGATTGATTTTTACATCGTACTTACCATATCTAACAATACTTTTTGCTAGATCGGTTGCCAAATCGCCATATCCACTTCTATTGAATACTGGACCTTGAATTACACATAATGGTTTACTCATAAATTTATCCTAATTGTCTTTCTCTTTCTTTAATTGAATCTACATATTTTTTTGATGGAGTGGTAATATTTCCACTAATTTTTTCATATAAATCTGCAATGTTTCTCATTTGTTGTTTGGTTTGTTCAGTCACTTTTGTGTCTGTACTACCAAATCCACCGTCACCTCTATTAGTAGAATCTAATTCATCTACTAAAACAAATTCTACATTTTCAACTTTTGTTACCTTAAGTTGACAAACTTTATCGCCTTTATTATAGAGTTTAGTAAAGTTAACATACCCCTCCAATAGTTTATCAATTCTAACCAGATAATCTTCTGGTTGCCAAATATATTTAAATCGAAGCAATACTTCACCACGATAATCTGCGTCAATCAATCCAATACAGTTGGCTAATACTAGATTATACTTACTAACACTACTACGAGGAAATGCTAGAATGTCATAATCTAAATCAGTGTAACCAAATGTACTAAACTGTCTATCTTTTTGTACAGCCAACTTAAGATTGGTTTTGTATTGAATGTAATCAATGCGTTTGTATGCACCATTCTCATACTGTTCACCAACGATTTCTGGATCACTTGTAACAACTACATCAAAACCAGTAGCTCTATCAGTACCTTTCTTTGGTAGATTATCAGTAGACTGATAAGTTTCGTTTTTTAATACTTGAATCTTCATAGTTTAGACACAGTAGTATTGATTTCACTTTTCAATTTGTCAATATCAATCTTTGGAATTTCCACACCAATGCTATTATGTGGTTGATAATTTCCTACATGATCTTTAACAGTAAACAAATCAAAACCAGAATCAGGAACAAAGTTATTAATAGTATAATCCATTGCTTTAATGAATTGATCACACATATTCTTGGCATTGATACCACCTTCATTCATTGCCCAACGACGACCTTCCAAACCACACTTTTCTCGTTGTTCTGAAGACATTAAATACCAATACATGATTGCTTCAGCAGATTCTTCCCATGTACATACATCGTCAAAGATATATGGTGTTGGTACACTTCCTTGAATTGTTTTGACACATGGCCAAATTGGCTTTGCCCATATACCATGATTTCTATATTTGCCGACACTATTGGTACCAAAATTTAAATCAAATTCAATTGGTTTACCATCATCATCTACTTGACCAATTTGATCTTGCAGACCACCAGTAACATTAACAATTACTGGAGTGCCACACATAATTGATTCGGCAATACTCAATCCAAATCCTTCATTGGAACTGGTAAGAATTGTTGCATCTGCAATATTATACATTGCACACATTTCTTCTGGACTGATCTTATGTTCAACAAATACAACATCATAATTTGGACACAATGCTTTGATTACTTCTGGTAAGTCCGTACCTGCATCTTGTACTTTTTCGGTATGTAATACAAATACACACTTAGCTGCTTGTTCTGGTGTAAGATTATCACAAAAAGCTCTAAAAGCTAATACCGCATTACTTGTCTTTTTTCGTTGAACATTACGACTATTGTAAAACAAAACGAAATCGTATTGTTTATCACCGAATAATTGTTTTTTCTTATCCTTAATAATCTTTTCAGTAGAACTCAACGGTCTGAATACATCACTGTTAATACCGTGAGGAACTAAATGTAACAAATGTTTTTTATTTTTAAATGGCATAACTTTATTAAACTGGTTGGTTATTTACTTCGTCTAGTGAGAAACAGTTTTCTGCTCCTAATACATGTTTAGCAATATTATTTGATTGTTTACTAATAGCAAACAATGCATCACAACTCTGATAAATGGTCTATTCCACATAGGATATGGCAAATCATCCCAAATATGAAGATATGTTAGTGGGATCTTTGCACGAACTTGTTTTTCAATTGCATATAACCATCCCCAGAATCTAGGATCGGTAAAATGCATAATTGCATCTGGTTTTTCTGCTTGCATAACAGCAAATAACATTTGGTCGTTACCATAACCATCGGTAGGATACAATTTAACATAAGCATCTGGAATTTTAACCATATCTCTCGTTGCTTGACTCAAATCAACAACTTTGTTTGCTTCTGGATGTTTAATTGCTCCTGCAATTTGAACCCAATCATAATGATGAACGGTACCCAAAACTAATTCTCTGGACATAGTAGCAATACCACTATGCATTCGTAAATCATCTGACAATAATAGAATTTTCTTTTTACTCATACTTTTTTAG
>JACCDP010335688.1_pt1 | contig 29256 bp, 22 predicted proteins | sample 7445841 | NCBI WGS metagenome assembly JACCDP01 (sample SAMN15323441, study PRJNA562643) | freshwater metagenome | isolation source: river surface water | place: USA:Blue River Watershed | collected 2017-08-17 | reverse complement strand
GTGCTGTTTTCGGATGAGTGGCATCCGGGCGTGGTCGGGGTGGTCGCGGGTCGCGTCACGCGTAAATACAATCGGCCGTGCGTCGTGCTAGGGCGCGAGGGCGAGGTCGCGAAGGGCTCCGGACGCAGTGTCGACGGGATAAACCTGGTTGAGGTTTTGGCTTCGTGCGCTTCGCACCTGGAGAGCTGGGGTGGCCACCCGATGGCCGTCGGCGTCTCCTTGCCGCGGGCCAACGTCGGGATCTTTCAGGAACATTTCGCGGAAGCCGTCAGGACGCATGCAGGCGGGGCGCCGGGCGAGGCGACGATCCGCATCGCCGCTTGGTTGACTCCGGAACAGGTGACGGAGCGGCTGGTCGAGGAATTGGACACACTCCACCCGTTCGGGCAGGGCAATCCCGAGCCTGTCTTCGGCGTGCGCGGCGTTGTGCTGCGCCAGCCGGTGGACGTCTTTAAGGAACAGCATTTCCGATTTCGTTTCGACGATGGCCGCGGCCGGCCGCTGCACGGCGTCGCCTGGAAGATGGCCGATCGCCTGCCGATCGTCGGGAGCCCGATCGACCTCGCCGTCGAGCTCAAGTGGAATCACTACAATGGTCGGCGCCTGCTGCAGCTCGGCCTGATCGATTGGCGGCCGTCGCAGCGCGAAGGGTGACGGGCGAACGCCCGCGCGCTCAGCCCTCGAGGTTGAGCACGCAGTAGCTGCGCTTGCCCTTGCGGAGGAGGAGGTGGCGGCCGAACACGACGTCACCTGCGGTCACGAGGTGGGCGTGTTCCGTGACGCGCACGTTGTTCACGTAGATCCCGCCACCCTCCAGGTCCTTGCGCGCCTGGCCTTTCGAGGGGCAGAGCCCGCTGTGTACAAGCAGGTCGATGAGAGGCGCCCCGGTGCCGGAGAGCCGCGCGCGTTCCAACGGTTTGACGGGAGCCTCGGCGACGATGTCGGCGAAGTCAGACTCACTCAGCCCCTCGAGGCTCCCACCGAAAAGGACCTCGCTGGCCTTCAGGGCGCCGGCGAGACGCTCGGGTCCGTGGACGAGAAGGGTCATTTCCCGGGCGAGCGCCTTCTGGGCGGCGCGGGCGCCGGGATTCGCGCGGAGTTCCTGCTCAAGGGAGGCGATCTCCGGCGCGGGCAGGAACGTCAGAGTCTTGAGCAGCTTGATGACGTCGGCGTCGTCCGCGTTGACGAAAAACTGATAAAACCGGTACGGCGACGTGCGGCGCGGGTCGAGCCAGACGGTCCCGGTGGCGGTCTTGCCGTATTTGGAGCCGTCGGCCTTGGTGAGCAGCGGGAACACGAGGCCCCATACGGTCGCGCCAAGCTTCTTGCGGGTGAGCTCGGTGCCGACGGTGATGTTGCCCCACTGGTCGGTGGCGCCGATCTGCAGCTCGCAATTGAAGGTGCGGCGCAGGTGGTAGAAATCGAAGCCTTGGAGCAGCATGTAGCTGAACTCCGTGTAGCTGATGCCGGACTCCCGGTCCTCCATGCGCGAGCGCACGGAGTCCTTGGCGACCATCGAGTTGACGGTGATGTGCTTCCCGATGTCGCGCAGGAACTCGAGGATTGAGACCGGGGCTGTCCAGTCGTGGTTGTTGACGAGCCGGGCGGGGTTGGCGGCGACGTCGAAGTCGAGGAACTGCGACAGCTGGCGGCGGATGGAGGTGATGTTGTGCTCCACCTGCTCAGGCGTCTGCAGGTTGCGCTCGGCGGACTTGCCGGAGGGATCGCCGACCATGCCCGTCGCACCGCCGGCGAGGGCGATCGGATGGTGGCCAGCCAGTTGGAAGCGACGAAGGGCGAGGAGGGGGACGAGGTTGCCGACGTGGAGGGAATCGGCGGTGGGGTCGAAACCGCAGTAAAGCGTGAGCGGACCCTCGGCGAGGCGGCGGCTGAGCGCGTCCAGGTCGGTGCAATCGGCGAGGAGGCCGCGCCAGCGGAGTTCGTCGAGGATGTTCATCGCGTGCGGCGAAGTAAACCGAGCGCCGCGCAGGCCGTGCAAGAGCGATTCTGGAGCGGGGCCGGCCGCGACCGGCTCACTGAAAAAGGTTTCGGTCCAGGCTGCGGTATTGGATGGCCTCGAGCAGGTGGTCGGCGGCGATGTCGTCCGCACCAGCGAGGTCAGCAACCGTGCGCGCCACCTTGAGGATCCGGTCGTAGGCGCGGGCCGACAGGCAGAGGCGTTCCATGGCGGCCTGCAGCAGGTCGCCCAACTCGGGAGTCAGGGCGCAATGGCGCCGGATCTGGGCGTGCGAGAGGCGGGCGTTGGTCGTGGATTTGCCCTCGCCGTGGCGCCGCTGCTGGCGCTCGCGGGCTTCGACCACCCGCGCCCGGATCGCGGCTGAGGCCTCGCCGGGAGCAGTTTCCCGCAATTCCCGGATCGAGAGCGCCGGTGCCTCAACGTGGAGGTCGATCCGGTCGAGCAGAGGTCCGCTCACGCGCCCGCGGTAGCGCTGAATCTGCGAGGGTGTGCAGCGGCATTGGTGGCGCGAATCCCCGAGGTAGCCGCAGGGGCAGGGGTTTAGCGCGGCGACGAGCATGAAGGCGCACGGTAGGGTGACCTTAGCGGCGCTCCGCGAGATCGTGACCTCCGCGTCCTCCAGCGGCTGACGCAGCACCTCGAGGGCCGAGCGCTTGAACTCGGGCAACTCGTCGAGGAACAGCACGCCGTGGTGGGCGAGGGAGATTTCTCCGGGGCCAGGAAGGGTGCCTCCGCCTAGTAGCGCCACGTCGGAAACCGTGTGATGCGGAGAACGGAACGGCCGGGTGTCCCAGGCGGCCTCACCGGTGAGGGTACGGCCGGCGGCGGATTGAATAGCGAGGATCTCAAGTTGTTCCTCGGCAGTCGGTGGCGGCATGATCGACGGGATGCGCTTCGCCACCATGGATTTTCCGGAACCGGGAGGTCCGATGATGAGAAGGTTATGGCCGCCGGCGACCGCGACCTCGACAGCCCGGCGAAGGGCGCGTTGGCCCTTCACCTCGGAGAAATCGGGAGAGTCCTCGGGCACGGCCGGCGGGGTGGGGCCGCGCTGCGCCCGGCGCCTCAGCGGGTTGATTCGCGACTCTCCCAGCAGGAAGCGCACGGCTCCGTCGAGGGAGTCGACCGGATAAACCTCGATTCCTTCCACGAGCGCCGCCTCCTCCGCGGATCGGGCGGGGAGGAGCATCCCTCGTTTCCCAAGGCGGCGGGCGAGTCTCGCCATGGCGAGCGCCCCGCGGACCGGGCGGGTGGTTCCGGAAAGGCTGAGTTCCCCGGCAATGAGCCAGTCATCTAGCGCCGGCGCGGAGAGCTGGTGGGTGGCCGCGAGAAAACCGAGGGCGATGGGCAGGTCGTAGCACGGACCTTCCTTGCGGAGGTTGCCCGGGGCGAGGTTGATGGTGGTACGCGTCCGTGGCGGCTGGAAGCCGCTGTTGCTCAGGGCGGAGACGACGCGGTCGTCGGACTCCTTGACGGCGGCGTCAGGCAGGCCGACGAGGATCAGCTTGGGTTCGCCGACCTCGTTGGCGTTGACCTCGACGAAGACGGGCTCGGCGTGGATGCCCTGCAGGGAGGCGGAGGAAACGGTGGCAAGCATTGCCGGTCGCGCGGCGCGATGGGCCGGAACGAGGCGCCTCAGGCACCCGCGGAGTTCCGGCGAGCGATTTCCGCGATGTTGCGATCCACCGCGGCGACGTAGGGATTGGGGCCGCCCGGGTAGGGACGGGCTAGAAAGCGGTAGACCGCGAGAAAGTCGCTTTCGAGTTTTCGGCGGACCACCTTATTCCAGAACGCTGGGGTTTCCCGCGCGAGGTGGCGGACTGAGCGGTAGGCGCGGTCCTTCGCCGGAACGCGGGTGAATTCGTCGCATTCCTTGAATTCAGCGTAGAGCAGCCCCAGCTCGTCGGGGTAATCCGGAGAGGCCATCTGGGCGAGGAAGTCGGCCGTCGTGACCGCGCAGCCGATGATGCGGTCGGCGGGGGTCTTGAACGGGATTCGCGGCACATCGGCGACCGGCCCGGTGCAATTGATCGCGTGCATGACCGTCTCCAGTTCGTCACGGTCGAACCCGAGGACCGGTAATTCACTGGAGGCGAGGGCGCAGCTCCGCAGGACGTGGCAAAACGTGTACTTCGCTCCAGAGCCCGCGGAGTCATGGCGCAGCCGGAGAAACCCCGAGTCGTGCAGCAACACCGCGGTGATGGCGAGTTCGAGCCGGCCCGGATCGATCGAGGGTTGGACCCTCGCGAAATGGCGACCTTCCAAGAGGCTCACGAGGCAGACGGTCGCCTGGAGGGTGTGCTCGCGGTCGTGGTACTTCAGGTCGATCGCCGCGTAATCGGGATGCCGGCCGGCGAAAAGGTCCATCACCAGGTTGAACACCCGCCGCAGCCGCTTGGTCGGCCGGCGCGGGTACATGCGGCGGAAGCTCGCCGCCACGAAGCGCCAAACCGCCTCGGGATCCCGCGTATCGACCTGGGGTAACTCGGTTCCGGCGGCGGGGGTTTGGGGATTCTTTTTCACAGGCGTCGGCGCTGCGGCCGATAAAGAATTTGCCGAAAAGTCGGGCAAGAGCATTCGTGGAGTGAATCTACCATGTTCAGGGTAGGAATCACCGGAGGGATGGGATGTGGGAAATCCACCGTCGCGCGGCTGATGGAGGCGCGCGGTTTCCGTCGTCTCGATTCGGACGCCATCGTCCGGGATCGGGTGCTGCGCGAGCCGGCGGTGAAGGCCGCCATCCGGGAACGCTTCGGGGCCGGAGTACTGGCGGCAAATGGCGAGGTCGAACGGGCTCACTTGGCGGAGCTGGTGTTCGCCGATGATGACGCGCTGCGTTGGCTGGAGGACCTAGTCCACCCCCGCGTCTACTCGGCGTGGAGCGAGGCCTTCGCGACCGGTGACTCCGAGGCGCGCTGGGCGGTGGAGGTGCCGCTCCTGTTCGAGCGCGGCTTGGAAAAAGGGTTTGATTTCACGGTGTGCGTGGCGCTTCCTCCGGATCAGCAGCTGGCCCGGTTGGAAGAGCGCGGAATCCCGCGAGCGCTCGCCGGGCGGCGAATCTCCAAGCAATTGCCGCTGGCGCAAAAGATCGATCGGTCGGATTTCGTGCTTTGGAACGGGGGATCCCCCGCGTTCCTTGAGGCACAGGTCGACCGCGTGGTCCGGCAGCTTCCGTCGGCCTGAAACTAATCCCTCTCCGCCACGTCTCAAGGACGAGTGCCGGGCGGGACTCCCTTTACCGTCACTTCGACATGCTCCCTCCCTCCGCCGACGACTCCAAGCCGTCCCACGCCCCAGAAGAAGCGAAGAAAAAATCGCGCCTCATTCGCACGCGCTCCCGCCCGGCGAAGGCCGAAAAACCTGAGAAGGCGGAGAAGCCGGCCAAATCCCGCGGCAGGAAGGTATCCAAGGCGACTGACTCGGTTGAGTCTCCCCTGTCCTTGCCGGCGACGGCGGCCGCGCCAGCCCCGGAGCCGGCTCCCGTGGCACCAACTCCCGTCCAGGCCCCCGCCTGGAGGGACGAACCGGCGCCCTCCCTGGAATCCTCGCCTACTACGGAGCCGCGTGGCTCCGAGCCGTCTCCGGCGCAGGGCGAATCAGGTTCGCAGTCGTTCGCGCCGGGGGGGGCGGCGGATACTCCGCAGCAAGGCGGGCAGCAGGCTGGGCAGGGAAGCTTCGATGGCGCTGATCAAAGAGGGGGGGGGCGCCCCGATTGGCAGGGCGGACAGCATCAGGGGGACCGCGGGTTCTGGAAGCACGGACGACGCAACAAGCGCGGACGTCACGGCGGACCTTGGCAGCCTGGGCAACACGGCGGCGGGCGCGAACAGTTTCCCCCGCAGATGCCACCGCCGAGCAATGTACCGGTCTTCGGGGATCTCCCGAATCCGACGCGCTTCAATGACCTAGCCGCGCTGGATGCCCTCGCCGACGAGTTGGCGGGCGCGAAGGGTGAGCCGATCTTCCTGGACGAGGTCTATGCGCTCAGCCTCGCGGACCTCGCCGCTCACGCGCGCAAGCTCGGCTTGGTCGTGGAGGGGGCGGCGCCGCGACGCCAGATCCTGCCGGCGCTGTTCAAGTTCGCCGCGGAGAACAAGCGCCCCCTGCGCGACCGCGGCTATATCGACCAGAATGATCGCGGCTGCTTCATCGTTCACACCCACTGCAATTATCGGCTGTATCCGGAGGATGCGTACCTGCCGGACTCCTTGGTCAAGCGCTACGGCCTGAAGCGCGGGCATCGCGTCGAGGTCCTGCTGCAGGCGCCGCTCGAGGGCGAGCGCTGCCCCTCGGTGGTGCGGGTGGAGTCGGTCATGGGACTGAGGCCCGACGCGATCGCCTCGGTCACGCCTTTCGAGGAACTTGTTCCTTACTATCCACTGAAGCGCATCCTGCTTGAGGATCCGGAGGTCGTGAAGGACGTGTCGATGCGTGCGGTCGACATCCTCACGCCCATCGGCTTCGGCCAACGCGGCCTCATCGTGGCCCCCCCCCGCACGGGCAAGACCATCCTGCTGCAGAACATCGCCAACTCGATTTCCGCCAACAGTCCGGACGTTAAGCTGATTCTACTGCTGATCGACGAACGCCCGGAGGAGGTGACCGACTTCCGGCGGCACACCAAGGGCGAGGTTGTTTCCTCGACGTTCGACGAGACGCCCGAGAGCCATGTGCATTGCGCCGAGATGGTCATCGAGATCTGCCGGCGTCGGGTGGAGCAGGGGGAACATGTCGTGATCCTGCTCGATTCCATCACGCGGCTGGCCCGCGCGTACAACGCGCTCACCGGCAGCGGTGGCAAGACCATGTCCGGCGGCCTAGAGTCCAACGCACTCCAGAAGCCAAAGCGCTTCTTCGGCTCGGCTCGCAACATCGAGGGGGGGGGCAGCCTCACGATCATCGCCAGCGCCCTTATCGACACCGGCTCGCGCATGGATGAGATCATATTCGAGGAGTTCAAGGGCACCGGCAATTCCGAGCTGCACCTCGATCGCGGCCTGGTCGAGCGCCGCATTTTCCCCGCGATCAACATCGATCGCTCCGGGACCCGTAAGGAGGAGCTCATCTATCACCCCGACGAGCTTCAGCGCATCTACGGCCTGCGGCGGGCGATGCAGGGCCTCGGTCCGATCGAGTCGATGGAGATGCTCATCACCCGGTTGAGGAAGACGAAGTCGAACGCCGAGTTCCTCCTCAGCCTCGCGCCCAAGTGATCGTCGTACCCCGGCCCTCCCTGTGACGCCCCCCGCCGCCACCGCCTTCACCGCCGCCGCGGACGATTTCGTGATCCAGCTTGCGCAGGAACGCGGGCTGCTCCGGCCCGCCCAACTCGACGCGGCCCGGGCGCTCTTGCCGGCCGACCCCGGGGCGGCCGGGGCGCCCCGCCTGCTCGATGTCCTGATCCGGCAAGGCGCGCTCTCGTCGCGGCGGGTGGCGGAGCTCCTCGCCGACGAGTTCGGCATGGTGATGGCCCCCGACCTCGCGAACGTGCGCATCGCCGGTGATACGTTGGAACTTGTTCCGCGTGCCGTGGCAGCCCGGCATCGACTGCTGCCGCTCGCCCGCGAGGGCAACCGGCTTCGCGTCGCCATCTCCGACCCGCTGGATACCGATGGAATCGATGCGCTCGGCTACTTGGTCAAGATGCCGCTCGACACGGTCGTGGCCACGCCGGAGGAGATCGTCGCTGCGATTGACCGGTTCTATGGCAAGGACGCCGCCTCCATCGACGACCTGCTGAACGATCTCTCGACGAAGGACGCCGGGGAGGATGCGGAGGCGCTCGCCGCCGAGCCTGGCGCTTCACCCGATCCCGCGACTACCGAGGCCGACGCCCCGATCATCAAGCTGGTGCACCAGATGATCCTTGAGGCGATCCAGCGGCGAGCGTCCGACATCCATGTCGAACCTCTCGAGAAGCGCCTGCGGGTGCGCTACCGCGTCGACGGCGTGCTCATTGAAGTCGAGAATCCACCCAAGCGTCTTCAGCCCTCGATCATCTCGCGGCTGAAGATCATGGCGAACATCAGCATCGCCGAGAAACGCATCCCGCAGGACGGGCGCATCCAGATCGCGGTCGGCGGCAAGCAGCTCGACCTGCGCGTCTCGTCGCTGCCGACGGTGCACGGCGAGAGCATCGTCATGCGCATCCTCGACAAGGAGGGACTCACGCTGGGGTTGCCCGAGCTCGGCTTCTTCAGTGATGACGCCGCGACGTTTGAGCGGCTGATCTCCCTGCCCGACGGCATCCTGCTGGTGACCGGCCCCACCGGCTCCGGCAAGACGACCACGCTCTACGGCTGCCTGCATTTCATCAACAAGCCCGACCGCAAGATCATCACGGTCGAGGATCCAGTGGAATATCAGCTGAACGGCATCAACCAGGTGCCTGTGCGGCACGACGTGGGCATGACCTTCGCGTCGGCGTTGCGAGCGATGCTGCGGCAGGCGCCGAACATCGTGATGGTCGGAGAAATCCGCGACCTGGAGACCGCCGAGATCGCGATCAACGCCTCGCTCACGGGCCACATGGTGTTCTCGACGCTCCACACCAACGATGCGCCGGGCGCGGTGACCCGCCTCATCGACATCGGGGTGAAGCCCTTCCTCGTCTCCACCTCGCTGCGCGCGGTGATGGCCCAGCGGCTCGTGCGCAAGATCTGCAAGCAATGCAAGCGGGTCATCACGCCGGAACCCAACGAGCTGCGCGCGCTCAACATCACGCCCGCCCAGGCGACCGGGGCGACCTTCGCCAAGGGCGAGGGTTGCGGCAACTGCAACTCAACCGGCTATCGCGGCCGAATGGGAATCTTTGAGATCTTCCTGGTGAACGAGGAGATCCAGAAAATGATCTATGAGGGGGCGGGAACCTCGCGGCTCCGCGACAAGGCCCGCTCGCTCGGCATGCGCACGATGCGGGAGGATGGCGCACGCAAGGTCACCGCGGGTCTCACCACCATCGAGGAGGTCGTCTCCATCACGGTCGGCGACTCGGGCTGAAGGGGATCATGGACGTCATTCGAGAGATCAGAAACCGGGCGCCTTTCGCGCCGAAGAAGGGAGCTCAAGCATGAGCTACGAGATGAACGACCTCCTCGAGCTGATGGTCGATCAGGGGGCGTCGGACCTTCATATCCAGGTGGGGCAGCCCCCGACCCTGCGTCTCAGCGGAAGCATGACGCCGATCGACGGACCACCCCTGACTCCGGCCGACACCGAGCGCCTCATGCTTTCGATCACACCGGACGGTCACGTCGCCAACGTGAAGCTCAAGGGTGGCGCCGACTTCGGCTTCGCCTTCGGCGACAAGGCGCGCTTCCGCGTCTCGGTCCTGAAGTCCAAGGCCAACTACGGGATGGTCCTCCGCCAGATCCCGCACCGGATGTTCAGCCTCCGCGACATTGGTATGCCCGACAAGATTCGGGAGCTGCTCTACCGCCCGCGCGGCCTAATCCTGGTCACGGGGCCGACCGGTTCGGGCAAGTCGACGACTCTCGCGTCGATGATCAACTACATCAACGAGGCACGTGACGGGCACATCATCACGATCGAGGATCCGATCGAGTATTACCACGCCCACAAGCGCTGCGTCGTGACGCAGCGTGAAGTGCATGTCGACGTCCCGAGTTTCTCCGATGCGATCCGCCACGCCCTGCGGCAGGATCCCGACGTTATCCTCGTCGGCGAGATGCGCGACCTTGAGACGATCGAGGCCGCGATCAGCGCGGCGGAGACGGGGCACCTCGTCTTCGGCACGCTGCACACCAACAGCGCCGCGAAGACGGTGGATCGCATCGTCGACGCGTTCCCGGCCAACATGAAGGACATGATCCGGACGCAGCTTGCCTCGTCCCTGGTGGCGGTGATTTCCCAGGTCCTCTGCAAGAAGATCGGCGGCGGCCGCATCGCCGCCTACGAGATCATGGTGAACACGACTTCGATCGCCGCGCTCATCCGCGAGAACAAGACGTTCCGGATCACCTCCGATATCCAGACCGGGGCCAATCTGGGCATGATCACCCTCGACACCCACCTGATGAGCCTCGTCAACCGCAACCTTGTCTCCCCCGACGAGGCTCTGGAGAAGGCGCAGGATCCGAATGTGATGCGCGAGAAGTTCCTCCAGATGGGGTTGAAGTTGCGGGACCTCTGAGCCCAGGACCATGTTTCTATCCCACAACCAGGCGATCTACGACTTCCTCAAGGAGCACCGGCTCGTGCCGCCGGACCAGCTCGACGAGCTCAACGAGGAGCACAAGGCGACGGGCAAGCCGCTGGCTGACGTGGTCGTGGACCTTGGGCTCGTCGAAAAGGACATGCTGCTGCGGCGGATCGCGGAGCACCTGGGCTACGACTATGTTCCGGAATTGCCGGTGCAGTTTCCGGGCGAGGCCATCGCCGCCCTCAACGGCAAGCTGGCTCGGGACTACGGGGTCATGCCGATGCGCGCCGATGATCAGGGCATCGACCTGCTCGTCACCGACCCGTTCAACTCCCAGGCCGTTGACGACCTCACTTTTGCCCTAGGGCGGAACGTCCGCCTCTTCTTCGGCGATCCCGACAAGGTCGAGGTCCAGATCAAGCAGCACTACGGCGAGGACGAGGAGACCATCGATGACCTGCTGCAGGAGATCGGCACGGGAAAGGTCGCTGCGGCCGCCGGATCGGAGCAACTCACCGAGCGCGACATCGAGTCGATGTCGGAACAGACGCCCATCATCAAGTTCGTGAACCTGGTCATCGGCCAGGCAATACGCGACAAGGCGAGCGACATCCACTTCGAGCCCTTCGAACACGAATTCAAGATCCGTTACCGCATCGATGGGGCGCTCTACGAGATGGCGCCGCCGCCAAAGCAGCTCGCGTTGCCGATCATCTCGCGCGTCAAGGTGCTCGCCAGCCTTAACATCGCCGAGCGCCGCGTGCCGCAGGACGGACGCATCAAGATCAACATCGGCGGCCGCGCGGTCGACCTGCGCGTCTCCACGTTGCCGACCCAGTTCGGAGAGAGCGTGGTGCTTCGCGTGCTCGACCAGTCGGCCGTGCGCCTCGATATCTCCCAACTCGGTATGCCGGACGACGTCTTCGACGGCATCCATGAAATCGTACGCCGCCCGAACGGTATCTTCATCGTCACCGGGCCGACTGGCTCGGGTAAGACCACCACCCTCTACAGTGCTTTGCGGCTGGTGAACACGGTCGACCTGAAGATCCTCACGGCCGAGGATCCGGTCGAATACGAGATTGAGGGCATCATGCAGGTGCCGGTCGCTCCGCTCGTCGGCCTTACTTTCGCCTCCGCCCTGCGCTCCTTCCTGCGGCAGGACCCCGATGTGATCATGGTCGGCGAGATCCGCGACCTCGAGACCGCCCAGATCTCCATCCAGGCCTCGCTCACGGGTCACCTGGTGCTTTCTACCCTTCACACCAACGACTCGGCGGGCGCCGTCACTCGGCTCGTCGACATGGGCGTGGAGGCATTCCTGATCGCCTCTTCGCTGGAGGCCGTCCTCGCCCAGCGGTTGGTCCGCCGTATCTGCACCCAGTGCAAGGCGACTTACGCACCCGGCGACGACGTCCTCGCACAGGTGCGGATCCCCCGTGACAGCATCGGCGGACAGCCCTTCCATTATGGGAAGGGATGCCCTGCCTGCAGCCAGTCCGGCTACAAGGGGCGCATGGGTATCTACGAGTGGCTCCGCATGAGTGAGCAGCTTCGCGACCTCGTCGCTCGGAAGTCACCCACGCTCGTCATCCGAGACAAGGCCATCGAGCAGGGCATGCGCACCCTGCGCGACGACGGCCTCCGTGCCATTCTCGACGGGAAGACCTCCGTCGAGGAGGTAATCAAGTACACCTGATCCGCCCCGCCATGGCGAAACTCGCCGTCCGCCCCGCCACCGCCCCAGCCCAGCGCCCAGCCGGGCGAGGCCCCACGATCGCCGTTCCGGCCGGGGGTGCCGTGTCTCCTCGTCGAACCGGCATTTCCTTTGGCCGCCCCGTCAACGAGAAGGGCCTCACCGTCTTCACGCGGCAGCTCGCGACGCTCGTCAAGGCCGGCATGCCCATCCTCCGCGGCCTCGAGGTCCTGGGTCGGCAGGAGAAACGCAAGGCCTTCCGCCAAGTGATCGAGGACTGCGCTGACACCATCCGCTCCGGCGGTAACTTCTCCGACGGGCTCGGCGCCCATCCGAAGGCGTTCGACCGCCTTTATGTGAACATGGTCAAGGCGGGCGAGGCGGGCGGCGTGCTCGACACCGTGCTCGAGCGGCTCTCGGTCTTCATGGAGAAGGCGATGAAGATCCGCGGCAAGGTGACCTCCGCCATGGTCTACCCCGCCATCATCAGTTGCGTCGCCGGTGGGATCATGATCGTCCTCATGGTGTTCGTCGTTCCGAAGTTCCAGGAGGTCTTCTTCACGATGCTCAAGGGCAAGCCGTTGCCGTGGCTCACTTCGGTCGTGGTCGCCATCGCCAACGCCATGCGCGACAATCTGCTGATGGTGCTCGGCGGCCTCGCGGGCTTCGGATTCCTCGGGTGGCTGTTCAAGCGCTCCGCCTTCGGCACCAAGGTGCTGCACTGGCTGCTCCTCAAGGTGCCCGTGATTGGCGATCTCTTCCTCAAGGCCGCTATCGCCCGCTTCACCCGCACCCTGGGTACGCTGCTTTCCTCGGGCGTGCCGATCCTGCAGGCGTTGATCATCACCCGCGACACCAGCGGCAACGTCCATGTCGCCAACGCCATCAACATCGTCCACGACCGCGTGAAGGAGGGGGACAGCGTCGCCAAGCCCCTTGAGTCCACGCGCATCTTCCCCGGCATGGTCACCAGCATGATCGAGGTCGGCGAGGAAACCGGAGCCCTTCCCGACATGCTCGTGCGCATCGCCGACAACTACGACGAGGAAGTCGACAACGCGGTCGCCGCGCTCACCTCCATCATCGAGCCGGTCATGATCGTCTTCATGGCCGTCGGAGTCGGCGTCATCGTAATTGCGATGTTCCTGCCGATGGTGGAGCTGATCAAGAGCCTCAGCGCCTGACAACTTCGGGCGCGGCTGCGGCGTAAACGCCGACCCTCTCTAACGAAATCGGGGCTCCGGGCGCGGCGCTTCGGCGCCCGGAGGTGTCTTCTTAGCGGTCAGTCGGCCTTCTTCCGGTTTTTCTTCGGAGCGGCGTTGCCCTCGATGCGAGCCGCCGGATCCATCTTGCGAAGGTCCTCTTCCGAGGGACCGCCTCCGAACTGCTCCCAGTACATGGCCTTGAAGGGATTGATCCGCGGCCCCGTCGCACCCTCGTTCACCATGAGGGGTCGGGCTGTCCGCCACCACCGGTCATAAGTGGCGGCGAGTTCCGCAACCACGGACGGGTTCGTTGCGGCCACATCGGTGGACTGCGCATAGTCCTTGCCGAGGTCGAACAACTGCCAGGCAGGCTTCGCGCCGCCGTCGATTGAGACCATCGCCCAGCGGGTGTTGCGGATGCTGCAATTGCGATACTGCCACTCGTCGGGGCTCGTTCCCGGCGTCCAGCGGCCTACGTGGGCCACGAGCGTGCGGTCGGCCCAAGGTGCGCGCGGGTCAGAGAGGAGGGGCGCGAGGCTCCGTCCTTCGATCTGCGCCTTCGCGCGATCGGGCAGCGTCGCTCCCGCGAGCTCCACCAGCGTGGGCATGAAGTCGATGTGCGCGGCCAGGGCGGGAACATCGGCCGGCTTCAGCTTACCGGGCCAGCGCCAGAACGAAGAGGCGCGTGTGCCGCCCAGCCATGGGGTGCCTTTGTTGCCTCGCATGCCGGCGTTGAAGACCCGCACGCCGTTCGTGCCGCCGTTGTCGTTTATGAATACCACGAGGGTGTCCTGCTCCAGTCCCAGTTCCTTGAGCCGGGCAAGGAGCCGACCGACGTTGTCGTCGATATTGGCGATCATGCCGTAAAACTTGGCGACGTTGGCATCGGGCACCTTGCCCGTGTAGCGGGCCTCGTCCTCGGGGCGCACCTGGAGCGGGCCGTGCGGGGCGTTGGTGGCGAGCCAGGCGAAGAAAGGCGTGCCCTGGCGCTGGGTCCCGATCCACCGCATCGCCTGCTCGAAGAAGACGTCCGTGCAGTAGCCCTTCGTCTTCACGAAGCGGCCGTTGTGGTAGATGGCCGGATCGAAGTAGGTGTTCCCCGGAGCGTCGCCGCACGAACCGGGGTAGGTCTGGCCGATACCGCCGGCTCCATGGATGAACACTTCCTGGAAACCGCGCTTCTCGGGTCGGTACTCCGCCTCGTCGCCGAGATGCCACTTGCCGAAGATCCCGGTGCGGTAGCCGGAGTCGCGGAGGACTTCCGCCAGCGTGACGGTGCCCGGGGCCAGCCGCTCACGTTCGTAGATCGTGTGCGTGATCCCGTTCTTGAACTCATGGCGGCCCGAGATCAGCGCGGAGCGGGTGGGGGAGCAGGTGGGGCTGACGTGAAAATCGGTGAAGCGCACCCCTTCGCCATGGAGGCGGTCCAGATTCGGGGTCTTCAGCACGGGATTACCATGGGCGGAGATGTCGGCGTAGCCCTGGTCGTCGGTGATAAGGAAGATGATGTTTGGCCGCGAACCGGCGAGGCCGGCCGCAGTCAGAAGCGGGCCGGCGAGGAATCCGGCGGCGAGCAAGGCGAGGTGGAGAAGCTTGTTCATGGGGTAGAGGCGAGGGGTCAGGAGATGCCGGGGAATTTCCAGCCGGCGCGGTAGGTCCGGCGCACGAACGCGTTGGCGGCGGATTCGTTCTCAAAGGCGAGCTTGGCGCCGTTCCAGCGCAGCGTCGTCTGCGGGAAGCGCACCGCGACGCTGCCGAGTAGCACGGCTTCGGTGAGCGGGCCGGAATAGTCGAAGTTCGCCCCGGGCTTGCCGCCGTTGATGCAGGCCTCGGCCCACTCGGTCCAGTGGTGCCCCTGCTCGCGATCGGGCAGGACGTATCCGGCGAACTTCGCCGTCGGGAAAAGCTTGGGCGCGGCGATGTGCGGGACGTGGAGCACGCCCTCGGTGCCGATGATGATCGAGCCCTGGTTGTCGTTATCTCCCTTGCGCTTGCCGCCCTTGCCATCGGCGGGCGCGGGTTCGCGGACGAGCGCCTGGATCTCCGCCGGCGGACGTTCGTCGCCGTCGTACCAGGTGATCGGCACGGTGTCGGCCGCCGTGTAGGCGGTGCCGGGGAAGACGTAGCGGATGCGGGCGTTGATCGACCAGTTCCACGCGTCGGGAGCCGGTCCCTCGGAGCGCACGGAAAGCGGGGAGGTGAGGGCGAGGGCCTTGAAGACGGGATCGAAGATGTGGCAGCCCATGTCGCCAAAGGTGCCGGTCCCGAAGTCGAGGCGCTTGCGCCAGTTGCCCGGGTGGTAGTGACCCGCCACATACGGGCGTGGCGCGGCGGGCCCGAGCCAAAGGTCCCAGTTCAGCGATTCCGGCACGGGGTCGTTGCGCTCGGGCGGCCGGCCGGTGTCACCCCACTTCTTGCTGCTCCAGGTGTGGACCTCCTTCACCTTGCCGATCACGCCGGACTGCACGATGGCGGCGGCCTGCCGGTAGACCTTGTACGAGTGGATCTGGATGCCCATCTGCGTGACGAGCCGCTTCTCGCGCGCGAGCTCGGTGAGGACGCGGGTCTCATGCAGGTTGTGCGCGAGCGGCTTCTGGCAGTAGCAGTGTTTCCCCAGCTGCATCGCCGCGTAGGCGATCGGCCCGTGCATGTGGTCGGGTGTCGAGACGTTCACCGAATCGATGTTGCCCTGCTCCTTGTCGAGGAGCTGCCGCCAATCCTGGTAGACGCGCACGTCGGGGTGGGCCTCGCGGATCTGGCGGGTGCGGGCGAGGTCGGCGTCGGCGACGGCCACGAGCTTCACGAACGGATTGCTGGTGAGGCTCTGGATGTCGGCGGCGGCCATGCCGCTGGCGCCGAAGCTGGCGTGGCGCAGCACGCGGCTCGGGGCCGCGGCGTGCAGGTTGCGCGCGAAGAAGGGCGCGACGAGGCCGGCCGCGCCGGCGGATTTCAGGAAGTGACGACGGGACGTGGGGGAGCGCATGGGGACGCTGGATGCTGCGCCCCGTCCGCGGCCCTTGGCAAGGCCGGCCGCGGCGGAGGTTCCGCGTGGTTTCCGCCCTCGACAGGCAGGAGGCGGGCGCGAATCTTCGTCTCGCGTTTTCATGAATATCCCGCCCCGCGCGTCCGTGTCTCCCGAGTGCCTTTGGCCGGACGTCGCGTGCCCGGGGCATTCCCTGGCGGTCTGAGCGCATCGGCCGCCTGATTTCTCCGGCGCGCTCCTCGGCTCCTCCGTCCCTCTCCACCCTTTCCCCTTAATGCCAGCCTTCGCCGTCGCCATCTTCACCGGAGCGTTCCTCCTGTTTCAGATTCAGCCGCTGATCGGGAAGTATATCCTTCCGTGGTTCGGCGGCAGTCCCGGTGTGTGGACCACATGCATGTTGTTCTTCCAGGTGCTGCTGCTGGGCGGCTACGGCTACGCGCATGCGCTCGGCCGTCGCTGCCGTCCCCGGACACAGGTCATCGTGCACCTCTCGCTGCTCGCGTTGGCCCTCGCCACGCTGCCCATCATCCCTGCCGACACCTGGAAGCCGGGAACCGACACGGATCCAACCTGGCGGATCCTCACGCTGCTCGCCGCCACCTTGGGGCTTCCCTACGTCGTGCTCGCGGCGACGGGTCCGCTCATGCAGGACTGGTTCCGGCGCAGCGCGCCGGGAGTCTCGCCCTACCGCCTCTACGCGCTCTCCAACGTCGGCTCCCTGCTGGCGCTCGTGAGTTATCCGCTGGTGTTCGAGACCTTCCTCTCACGGCAGGAGCAGGCCCGGGTGTGGTCTTGGGGTTTGGTCGCATATGGCGCCGCCTGCGCCTGGTGCGCGTGGCGGGTATGGCGCGCCGCGCCCGCGGAGGAGCCGGCGCCGGGGGCCGACTCGGGCGGGACGGTGGAGGCCCCGCGGGCTGGCGACCGGCTGCTGTGGGTCGCGCTTCCGGCCTGCGCGTCCGTGCTGCTCCTGGCGGTCACGAACAAGATGTGCCAGGACGTCGCCGTCATCCCGTTCCTCTGGGTCCTGCCGCTGGCGCTGTACCTGCTGACCTTCATCATCGCCTTCGATTCGCCGCGTTGGTATTCGCGGTTTTATTACACGATCGCCCTCTCGGCTGCGCTGGCCGCCGGTTGCGCCGCGCTGCACCAAGGGCCGGACATGGAGATCGTGCGCCAGGTGGCGATCTATGCGGTGCTTCTCTTCACGGGCTGCATGGTATGCCACGGGGAGCTGTATCGGCTGCGCCCGCACCCGCGGCATCTCACTTCATTCTACCTGATGATCTCGGCGGGCGGGGCCGCGGGAGGGCTCTTTGTCGCTCTCGTGGCGCCCGCGGTGTTCGACAATTTCTACGAGACGCACCTCAGCTTCCTTTTCACGGCGGTCCTGCTGGTGGTGATGGCCTGGCGGGGCCGGGCGGATCTGAACCCGGGCGAGTGGCGGATCCTGGGAATCGTGCTGGCCCTCGCCGGCATCTGGGGCTTGCAGCTGGCCGCGGCGGGCAGCGGCTCCTGGCTGCGCGGGGAGGGATGGATCAGCGCTTCGGTCTCCTTCGCCTGGGATGACGTGGCCCGTCGAGGTTGGGTGGTCTGGCTCGCCGCCGCTCTAGCCGCGGCTCTCGTTGCCTGGCGTCGCCGCGGGCGGATTTTCCCTTGGGATCGGGTGACCTGCGGGCTGCTGGCGGTAGGCTGCGTGGCGCTGGCGTTTGCGCTCGGGGTGCAGGTCAGGAACTCATCGCGGGGCGCCGTGGTGAGCGGCCGTAACTTCTACGGCGTGCTGTCGGTCTTCGAGTACGAGAAGGATAATCCGTTGTCCCACCACTACGTCCTGCAGCACGGGCGCATCACGCACGGTCTGCAGTTCGCTGCGCCAGACCGCGCGGCGATGCCGACCTCCTATTTCCCGCCCCGCAGCGGGCTGGGGCTCGCGCTCCGGAATTTCCCGCGGCAGGAGAATCAGCGGATCGGCCTTCTCGGACTTGGGGTCGGCACGGTCACGGCCTATGGCAAGCCGGGCGACGTCTTCCGGATCTACGAGATCAACCCGCAGGTGATCGACATCGCGCGGAAGCCCTTCAGCTACCTCTCGCTGACCAAGGCCCAGGTCGAACTCGCCGTCGGCGACGCGCGCCTCGTCATGGAGCATGAGGCGCCGCAGGGCTTCGACTTCCTGATCATGGATGCCTTCAGCAGCGACGCGGTCCCGGTTCACCTCCTCACCCGCGAGGCCTTCGAGATCTATCAGCGGCACCTGAAGCCGGACGGTGCCATGATCATCAATATCTCCAACCGCTACCTCGACCTGCGACCGGTGGTGGAGAACGCCGCCCGGCTTCTCGGTTACGACGTACTCCATTTCGACAGCGAGGACGGCGCCGGTGAGGACGAGGAGGGCGGCTGGTGGTTCTACGCAGCTTCGTTCATGGTGCTGAGCAAGAACAAGGAGTTCATGGCGCGCACGGCCCTCCGCTCGGCCGCGAGTCCGCCGACGGCGGTGCGCACCGACATCCCGCTCTGGACGGACGACTACGCCAGCATGTTCCGGATCCTTAAGTGAGGCGGAACGGCTCAGGCGTTCGCGTCTGTGGATGGGACTTACGTCCAGCCGAGCGAAGCCGCGGATAGCTGAGGTTTGGAGTCCGTTTGCGGGATCGCACCCCCGCGAGGCGTCTTGTCCACGGTAGATCGACCCAGGAAACCCATATCGATCGTGTGGGCAGCGAACGGAAAGTTTCCCGTGGTAATCCGCCTGCGGCATCAGGACCGTCAGGGAGTCAGAGTGCCGCGCAGCGGAGGCTCAGGGTGAGGGCCGCGGTGATTTCCGGCGCGGCCAGCGTACGCCGTCACTTTCCCTTCCGGGTGTCGCGAGTTTCGGCGGTCATCGCCTCCATGCGCGCCTTCAGTGAGGCCACGATCTCGGGATGCTCCTTTTCGCGGTTGTGCCGTTCGGAGGGATCCAGATCGAGATGGAAGAGCTCCACACCGTCTCGCAGCCGCAGTTTCCACGGCCCCACGCGGAGACCGTCGAGCTGGCGGCCGTTGAAGTAGAAGAATTCCTGGCGGGGCGAGTCCGCCCTCCGGCCGAGCAAAAAGTCGGTCAGATCGTAACCATCGGTCGGGTGCGTCGCGGGGCGACCGGTGCCGAGGCGGACCAACGTGGCATGGAGATCGAGCGTAGAGGTGAGATCGGCGCTGGTGCGGCCGGCGGGGATGGAATCGGGCCAGCAGAGAATGGCGGGGACCCGCGGACCTCCCTCGTAGGTCGAGCCCTTGGCGTTGCGCAGGGCGCCGGCCGAGCCGACGTGCCAGGGCAGGTTGCCGGCCTGCAGCATGCGCGGCGGCAAATTGATCCACGGGCCGTTGTCGCTGGTGAAGATGACCAGCGTGTTCTTGTCCTGACCGGTCTCGCGCAAGGCACGTACCATCTCTCCCACGGCCCAATCGAGTTCCTCCACCGCGTCGCCGTAGGGTCCGGCGCGCGAGCGGCCACGAAACTCCGGATGCACCGCCAGCGGCAGATGCACCATCGCGGGGGCGACATAGAGGAAGAAGGGGGTGTTACGGGGCTTCCGGATGAACTCCACCGCACGCTCAGCGTAGCGCCGGGTAAGCGTGCTGTGGTCGACGGGGTTTTCGACCTTGCGGTTGTTTTCGTAGAGCCAGAGCGGGACATCGGTCTGCACCCACGGCTTCACCATGTCGTTCGAGTACGGAAGGCCGTACCAGGACTCGAATCCCCGGCCGGTGGGCAGGAAGCGGTCCTCGGCGTATCCGAGGTGCCATTTGCCGATCATCGCCGTGGCGTAGCCGGCCTGCTTGAGCACTTGGGGTAGGGTGGGCATTCCGTCGGGGATGCCGCCGGTGCCGCCGGCACTCGTGCCACCCAGATTGATGCGGCCGGAGTATCGGCCCAGTATGAGATGAGCGCGCGCCGGGATGCAGCTTGGTGCTGAATAGAACGAGGTCAGCCGGAGGCCGCGGCGCGCCAGGTCGTCGAGGTGTGGAGTGCGGATCGATGGATGCCCGAAGCAACCGAGGTCACCCCAGCCCAGGTCGTCGGAAAGAATCAGCAGGATGTTGACTCGCCCCGGCGAGGCAGGCGCTGCGTCGGCAGCCTCCACGCGGGCGGGGCCGATCAGGACGAACGCCAGGAGAATGAGGCCAATTCGGCCGAGCAGGGAGCAGTTCATCGGTCGATTGGGGAATGACGTCCGGCGGGGCGCCCGCAACCGCGTGATGCGGGAGCCCCACACCCGGCCAAGTACGGGCTTCAGTTCAGTTCGCGGATCGAGACGTTCCGGAACTGCACGAGGCTGGAGGCAGGGTTGTATTTCCCGTCCTTGAATCCGCCGTGGTGCTGCAGCGCGAGGGCGCCCTTTTCCGGCACGCCCGGGAGCTGCGCGTTCTCAATCACGGTCTTGCCATTCAGCACGACGGTGAGGTGGTCGCCCTTCATCGTGATCTCGAAGGTGTTCCACTCGCCGACCGGACGATCGGCGCGGACCTTCGGGGTGACGCCGGAGCGCACCGCCGGCGGCATCTTCTGGTCCATGCGGTAGCCGTAGACCTCGCCGGATCCGATCGGCCAGCACCAGATGTTGATCTGGGCCTTGCTGGTGCCGCGGACGTAGATTCCGGAGTCCGCATTGGGAGTGGGCGTTACGATGTCCTTTCCGTCGGGGCCCTTCTTGTGGCTGCCGTCGGGGAGCACCGTAGGCACCGGATACAGGCCGGTCGTCTCCTTGATGCGCCAGTCGAGCCGCAGGACGAAATCCTTGTACTCCTTCGCGCTCCAGAGGTTCTTGTCGCCGGGAGCCTCGCTGCGCGCGTCGTAGTCGATCACGCCGTCGAGGACCTTCCAGTGGCCGTTGTCGCCGACGGGAACCTTCCAGTGGGTCAGGTCCTTGCCGTTGAAAAGAGAGGTGAAGCCGGCGTCGGCGGCCGGTAGACTGGAGGCGAGCGCGAGTAGCGCGGGGAGGAGTAGTTTTTTCATGGGGATGACCGCAGGCTGGCGCTCACCCGGCCGGGATCAAGCCACTCCGCCGCGGAAACGTTCAGGCCATCCCGCTGGCGCGCAGGACCGACTCGGCGACCATGACTTCCTCGTCCAAGGTGACCGAAAGCGGGCGTTCGCCTCGGACGGCGGCCGCGAGCTCGACGAAGTCGTCCACGTAGCGCTGGTAGGGCGCGAGGGGGACGTCCTGGATTCCCTTGCGATACGGACCGGCCGCGTTGGCGAGGTCGATCGCCAGCCGGCCGGGTTCGATCGGCGCGAGGGTGGCCGTGCCGTTGCTTCCCTGGACCTCGAAGGTGCGCGGCGGTGAGCCGCCCGACTGCAGCGCGGTATTCACTAGAATCGCACGGGCCCGGGGGTACTCGAGCACCGCCAGGTTGTTGTCGTGGAGCCCGTCGTCAGGCGGACCATGGCGGCTCAGGAAAGGCGTGACCGCGGTCGGGCGCCCGAGGAGTCGAACGGCCGCGTCAACGAGGTGTGAGCCCAGCTCGAACATCGAACCGCCGGGAAACTCGGCCCATTCCTGGCGACGTGAACGAGTGAGGAAGTTCGACGTGAACCCTCGGACGAGGTGTACCTCACCCAGCCAACCGGCGCGCACCGTCTCGAAGATGGCCCGGAAGCCGGGATGATAGCGCCACATGAAGCCCACCTGGACCAGCGATTGCCGTTCCCGCGCGAGGGCAGCGATGGCCTGCATATCGGAGAGCTTGGCGACGGGAGTCTTTTCGAGATGGAGGTGACGGCCGGCGCCGAGGGCGAGCAGGGCATGACGGGCGTGGTCGCGGATTTCGGATTCAACGGCCACCACGCGTGCTCTTGCCAGCAGTTCTTCCTCAGAGACGAGTGTCGCCCCGAGGCGCCGGGCGGTTTCCTGCCCCGCGGGCGTGGGATCGCACACGCCAATGACCTCCCAGTCGGGGGACTTCAGCGCGATTTCCAGTTTTGCAGGGCCGTGAGAGTAAGTGACGCCGAGGAAGCCGATCGGGATCCTCGCGGCGCGAGCGGCGGCCTTCAGCAGACCGGCGGTTGCCAGCGCGGCGGGAGTGACGGTGAGGAAATCGCGTCTGATCATCGGGTGAGACTCGGAAGAGCTGGCGGGCTTTGCCGACGTTTTTCGCTCTCGCTTGGCAGAGCGGTGAGGATTCGATTTCCCCGGTCGGGCCATTGGGAGATTTTTATTGGATTTTCACGGGGGAATCTGCACGGTTCGCGCCCGCGGTCGCCAGAGTAGCTCAGTGGTAGAGCAGAGGACTCATAAGCCTTTGGTCGCCGGTTCAATCCCGGCCTCTGGCACCAATTAAATCTGGAGCTTTCCGCTCCTGGCCGCAACGGATCGGCCTCCGGCGCAGGCGGGACCAAACCTAGGTTGACAAGCCGGTGGGCGGCCTGCACTTCTGATCCTTCATCATGAGCATCGTCCTCGGAATCCTGACCTTTATCCTCATCCTGGTCTCCATCTTCCTGGTCCTCATCGTCCTGATGCAGAAGTCGAAGGACGGCGGAATGGGAGCCGCCCTCGGCGGCGGTGCGGCGGAGGCCGCCTTCGGTGCCGAGACGAACAACGTGCTCGTTCAGGCCACGAAATATTCGTCCATCCTCTTCTTCGTTCTCGCGTTCGTTCTTTATCTTGGGCGCATCTACGAGCGCACCCACGCCAACACGGCCGCGGGCAAGGCCCTTCCTTCCATCGCGGCCCCGGCTGCTCCGGCCCCCGCCGCCTCGGCTCCTGCGGCGGCTCCCGCGACCGCGGTTCCGGCGACCGCCCCGGCTGCTCCCGCCTCGACAACACCTCCGGTGGAGCCCCCGAAGAAATAAGCTCTTTGCTCCGGGCAATGGAATTGTCCGCTTCTCGCACGCCCGCCTACGCCAGGCGGGCGTTTTTCTTGGTACTCCTTGGGGCCACCTTGGCCCACGCGGCGGCTCCGGTTTCACCGCCGGAACTTTCCCAGCTCGGACGGCCCGACGACGCCGAGGCGGCCGCCATCCTCGAACGTTTCCGCTCGGCTGGATTGGCGGGAGATTTCTATCTCGAGTTCCAACTTCAGGCGCTTCCCCGCCGGGGCGAGGAGCAGATTTATTCCGGCCGCCTATGGGGCGGACGCCGCTCCGGTGCCTCAGTCTTCCGGGTGGAGGTCGAGGACTCTGCCCGAAAAGTCCGTCGTTTTCTGCTGCGTAACGGAGCCGCGGCCCGGGCGTGGCGGTGGGAGGAGGGCAGGGCGGTTTCGCTCGACGGGCGTACCGTCCTCGAGCCGCTCATACCCGGCACGGACATCTCGGCCTTCGACCTTCAGATGCCATTCCTCTTTTGGCCCGGCGCCACGCTCGAGCGCATCACCCGCGTGTGGGGCAGGCCAGCCAACGCTTTCGTCTTCCGCGCTCCGGAAGTGATCGGGGAAGGGGCGGGAGCGATCGCCGCCGTGCGGGCGTACCTCGACACACAGTTTAACGCACTGATGCAGACCGAACTGCTCAATCCGGCGGGCCGCATCCTGAAGACGTATTACCTCGTCAGCCTGAAGAAGGTGCAGGACCAGCATATCCCGCGGCAGGCCGACTACCGTAACGAGGTCACACGCGACAAGACTCGCCTCGAGGTGACGGCCGCGTTCCTGAACGCCGCCTGGCCGGCGGCGATCCTCGAACCCGAGGGGCTCGGGGAGCCGGCTCCGGTGCCGTCGCAGGCCACGCGCCTCGCGCCATGACGCATTCTTTCGCGGGGCGCGCGGTGGTCTTCGACCTCGACGGAACCCTCCTAGACAGCTTGCCCCTCGTGCTCGCGGCGATCCGGCATGCGATCGAGCCGTTTGGCGGGAAGGCGGACATGGACCTTTTTGCCCACCTTGGAGGCCCGCCGGAGAAGTTCATGGGAACGCTCATTCCCCGCCGGTCGGATGTGCCGGCTGCGCTCCGTCGGATGTACGAGTATCACCATGAACATCATGATTTGATCCAGCCCTATCCGGGTGCGGTGGAGACGCTCTCCGCCTTGAGGCGGCAAGGAAGGCCGGTGGCGGTCTGGACGGGGCGCGATCGCAATTCAACCGAGGTGCTCGCTCGTCGATGGCGCCTTGACGAGGAGATCGCGGTTCTGGTCTGCGGTGACGACCTGCCGAATCATAAACCGCACCCGGACGGCCTTCGTGAGATCCTGCGCCGGCTGGGCTGCGACGCGAAGGATTGCGTGATGGTGGGCGACGCCGATGTCGATGTGCTGGGTGCTCATGCATGCGAGATGGATTCCATCCTGATCCGCCACGCACGAACTCCGGCGGAGGTCGTCCTCGCGAAGGCGAGGCACGTGGTCGTCTCGCCGCGGGAAGCTTACGCGGCGGTCCTCGGAGGGCTACGCTGAGGGGCGCGGCGCTTCTGGGGTGTTTTCCCGGTGTCCTGAAGCGGTTTTTTCGTTGCGGTCCCGCAGGCGTGGTTACCTGCTCCGCGCACTGTCGCTGCGAATCTGCATGGCCAAGAATAGCAAGCCCTCCGCCCCGCTCACGTTTGATCTTCCGGTTTCTCTGATTGAGCGCATCGAGCTTTGCCGGCGCGGCAACGGCTTCGAGAGCGCGAGCGAGGTCGTGCGTGCCGCCATCGAGGATTTCGATTTCGCGACGTGCCGGCCCGATCGGGAGCCCCACCGACAGATCTCGGTGCGAATCTCCTCCGAGCAGCGGTCTGCGCTCCGGCGATACTCGCGTCAGAAGGACGTGAGCGTGGGCCAGCTCCTTCGGATGGCGGTCGAGGCGCTGCCTACGCGCGGCTCGAGGCGCCGCTGAGCCTTCCGCGGCTCCTGGTGGCCCGCCGGCTCACGTCGGTCTCGGCGGGCTTGCCTTTGCGGTGGCGCGTATTTTTGGTCGCGCGCTTTTCATGAATCCGCTGCCTCTCTCCACTTGGGCCCGCAACGTGTCGCCTTCGCCGACGCTCGCCGTCGATGCCAAGGCCAAGGCCTTGCAGGCCGCGGGAGAGGACGTTTGCGGTTTCGCGGCGGGCGAACCCGACTTCGACACGCCTGAGCACATCAAGGAGGCGTGCATCGCGGCGCTTAAGGCGGGCAAGACCAAGTACGCTCCGACCCCCGGCATCGAGCCGCTGCGGCAGGCGATCGTCGACCGTTACGCGGCGGAGTATGCACTCAAGCTGACGCCCGCGCAGGCCATCGTCTCTCCCGGCGGCAAGTTCAACTGCTACCTCGGTGTGCTGGCGGTATGCTCCCCCGGTGACGAGGTGATCGTTCCCGCACCGTACTGGGTCAGCTACCCGGAGATGGTTAAGCTCGCCGGCGCTGTGCCGCGCTTCGTCTTGGCCGACGACCGCACCGGCTTCCGCCTCACGCCGGAGATGGTCGAGTCGGCCATCACGCCGCGCACCCGGCTGCTCATCCTTAACTCCCCTTCGAATCCGACCGGTGCCGTCTACTCGCGGAAGGAACTGGAGGCGATCGTCGCCGTCGCCCTTCGGCACAACCTCTACATCTTGTCCGACGAGATGTACGAGCACCTCGTCTACGACGATGCCCGCCCGACCTGCGTGGCCACCTTCGGGCCGGAAGTCGCCGCGCGGACGATCACCGTGGCCGGGTTCTCGAAGACCTACGCGATGACGGGCTGGCGCATCGGGACTACGGTGGCGCCGCTGCCGATCGCCAAGGCGATCTCCGAACTGCAGAGCCAGATGTCGTCCAACGTCACAACGTTCGCCCAGTTCGGCGCGCTGGCCGCGCTGAAGGAGAAGGAGAAGACGACGGCGGCCGTGCAGAAGATGCTCGTGGCCTTCGACCGTCGTCGGAAGTCGCTCCATGCGGAGCTTAACCGAATCCCTGGCATCTCCTGCCTGCTCGCGGAGGGCGCGTTCTACCTCTTCCCGAACATCTCCTCGTTCGGCCTCAAGGATCTCGATTTCTGCAACCGCCTCCTCGACGATCAGAAGGTCGCGGCCGTCCCCGGCAGCGCCTTCGGCGCCGAGGGCTACCTGCGGCTGAGCTACGCCACGAGCGACGAGATCATCGCCAAGGGCGTCGCGCGCCTCGCCACCTTCTGCGCCGGCCTGCAGCGTTGAGTGGCGCTGGTTTCGGCGCGCGCGACGCGGCGGCGCGGACGCGGTTAAGGCATGCGTGCCTAAAATCTGTTTGCACGACCCTTCGGCCGACCGTCTCCTCGGCCCTTACGTTTTCAAATGAAGCGCACTCACCACTGTGCCCAGCTTACCGCGACCGACATCGGGGCGACCGTCTCCCTTCTTGGATGGGTGGACACGATCCGAGACCAGGGCGGCATCATCTTCATCGATCTGCGCGACCGCAAGGGCGTCACCCAGGTCAAGCTGGAGGCGCACGACAACTCGGCGCTCGCCGGCCAGCTGAAGCATCTGAAGCCGGAGTCGGTGATCGGAATCTCCGGCCGCGTCGTGGCCCGGCCCGCGGGCACGGAGAACATTAGCCTGGCAACCGGTGGGATCGAGGTCGTGGCGAGCGAACTTGAGATCCATAATATCTCCGACACGCCCCCGTTCCCGCTCGATGACGTCGGCGGCGACCGTGTGAACGAGGACCTGCGGCTAACCTACCGCTATCTCGACCTGCGCCGCCCGAAGATGCGGCGCAACCTCGAGGTGCGTCACCGCGCGACGAAGTCGATCCGCGACTACTTCGACTCACAGGAGTTCATCGAGGTGGAGACGCCGGCGCTGTTCAAGAGCACCCCGGAAGGCGCGCGAGAGTACCTCGTGCCGTCGCGCATCCATCCGGGCCAGTTCTACGCGCTCTCGCAGTCGCCGCAGCAGTTCAAGCAGATCCTCATGGTGGCGGGCGTGGAGAAGTATTTCCAGATCGCGCGCTGCTTCCGCGACGAAGACCTGCGCGCCGACCGGCAGATGGAGTTCACGCAGGTTGACGTCGAGGCCTCGTTCGTCACGCGCGAACACATCTACGCGCTGTTCGAAGGCATGCTGCGCAAGGTCTGGAAGGACGTGCTCGGCACTGACATACCGACTCCTTTCCCGCGCATGGCATTCCGGGAGGCGATGAATCGCTTCGGCGTCGACAAGCCCGACCTGCGGTTCGGCCTCGAGCTCCAGGACCTTTCGGAAACCTTCCGCGAGTCGTCGTTCAAGGTCTTCCAGGCTGCGGTCGCCGGTGGCGGCGCGGTCAAGGCGCTCAATGCCAAGGGCCTGGCCGACGTCACCCAGGGCGAGCTCAAGAACCTGGAGGACGTCGCCAAGTCGCTCGGTGCGAAGGGTCTCGCCTTCATCAAGGTAGAGGGCGGCGAATGGAAATCGCCGATCGTGAAGTTCTTCAGCGAGGCCGAAAAGGCCGAGCTCGCGCGGCGCCTCGACATGGCCGACGGAGATATCGTGTTCTTCGCGGCGGCTCCGTGGGAAAAGGCCTGCGCGATCCTCGGCCGCCTGCGGCTTGAGGCGGCGCAGCTCCTTGTGAAGCGCGGCAAGCTCACGCTGCGCCCGGACGACTGGAAGTTCCTGTGGGTGATCGATTTTCCCCTGATGAGCTTCGACGAGGACGAGAAGCGCTACGTGGCTACCCATCATCCCTTCACTGCGCCGGTCGCGGAGGATGCCGCCTTGCTCGACTCCGACCCCAAGGCCGTGCGCGGGCAGCATTACGACGTCGTGCTCAACGGCATGGAACTTGGCGGCGGCTCGATCCGTATCCACCAGCCGGCGCTGCAGAAGAAGGTATTCGAGGATGTGCTGAAGATTCCGGCCGACGTGGTGGAAAGCCGCTTCGGCTACATGCTGAAGGCCTTCACCTACGGAGCTCCGCCGCACGGTGGCATTGCCTTCGGCCTCGACCGCATGGTCGCGCTGATCTGTGGCACGACGAGCATCCGCGACGTGATCGCCTTCCCGAAGACCCAGAAGGGGCAGGATCTGATGGCGCAGAGTCCGACGCCGGTGACGCCGCGTCAGTTGAAGGACCTCCACATCGCCACGGTACAGCCGGAGTGAGGACCGCGGCATGACACGACGCTTGCAGCGTCCTTCGTCCGCGGGTATTCCTCCCTACCGTCACACATCACTCCCATGAAACTGATCATCGCCATCATCAAGCCGTTCAAGCTCGAGGAAGTTAAGGAGGCGCTGGCCACCGCCGGCATCGAGGGAATGACAGTGACCGAAGTGAAGGGTTTCGGCCGCCAGAAGGGCCATACCGAAATCTACCGCGGCAGCGAGTACACGGTTGATTTTCTCCCCAAGGTGAAGCTCGAGGTCGCGGTGTCCGACGATGTCGCCGGCAAGGCGATCGACGCCATTTCCAAGGCCGCCAAGACCGGCAAGATCGGCGACGGGAAAATCTTCGTCGTCCCGCTCGAGGAAGTGGTTCGAATCCGCACGGACGAGCGCGGCGAATCGGCGGTCTGAACGACCAGCCGCCCTCGGGATTCATTCCAGACCGGCCTTCGGGCCGGTTTTTTTGGCTCCAGCTCCGGCGGGGCACGAAAACTGCTGCATAAGGTCCTGATTCCGCGTCGCTTCCGGTGTCCGTCCTCCAAGTCCGGCTCCGGCGGATACGCGGGAGAAACCCTAGAAACCCTCATGCATCGCCTCCCTGCCTCCGCGCGTGCTCTCCCCGCGATCGCGCTCCTTTTTCTCTGGCTTGGCCTGCCGCTTGCCGGTTGGGCTGCCCAAGCTCCCGCGGAGACGCCGTCTCTCGCCGATCGACGCCTCTCGGCGTTGGAGGCGTACGTGACCAATGGCGACCCCGCCGCGGTGCCCGTTGCGGCCGTCGGCGGACAACCCGCCGCGCGTGCCCCCCTCTCGGGAGTTCCGGGGCCGGGGCACAATGCGTGGCTGATGGTGAGCGCGGCGCTCGTTTTCTTCATGACCGTCCCCGGGCTCTGCCTCTTCTACGGCGGGCTCGTGCGGACGAAGAACGTGCTCTCCGTCGTAGCCTGGTGCTTCGGCATAACGAGCCTGATCACGGTCCTCTGGTGGGCCGTGGGGTACAGCCTCGTCTTCGGCAAGAGTTTCAACAGCCCCTTCCTCGGGGGCACTGAATTCTTCTTCCTGCGAGGGGTCGGCGCCGCGCCCAATACCGATTATTCCTTCTGGGTCTCCCAGAGTGTGTTCGCGACCTACCAGCTGGCGTTCGCGGTCATCACGCCCGCGGTGATCATCGGCGCGGTGGTGGAGCGGATGCGTTTCTCCGCCGTGCTGCTGTTCGCGGCGCTCTGGTTCCTGTGTGTCTATTGCCCGCTCGCCCACATGGT
>JACCDP010976541.1_pt1 | contig 29266 bp, 17 predicted proteins | sample 7445841 | NCBI WGS metagenome assembly JACCDP01 (sample SAMN15323441, study PRJNA562643) | freshwater metagenome | isolation source: river surface water | place: USA:Blue River Watershed | collected 2017-08-17 | reverse complement strand
TAATAAAAGGCGCTTCCTCTTCGGTTTATGGATCTTCGGCATTAAGCGGAATAATACACCTTCGCACAGCTTATGCTAAAGACAAACCGCAAACCTCTATTAATTCAGTATATGGTATTTATGGAGACCCCGGAAGAAAATCCTTGATGTGGTGGCAGGGTAAAAAAAATCCGGAATTCAGAAGCACCTCTTTTAGTCATTTACAAAAAATTGAAAATGTTGAATTGTCTGTTTCCGGAAATGTGTATGACAATGAAGGATTCCGGATGAAAGAAACAGAAACCAGGGGAAGAATAAATATAGGTGGCCGATACAGATTTGGCAAAATTACCGGATTAATAGCAGGACTTAACCTTTCTTACATGGATGTAAAAGGGGGGACTTTTTTTCTTTGGCACAATGATTCTCTGGCCTATACACCAAGGGATTCATCTGCTCAGCTATACAATAACAAAAGGTTCAATATTGACCCAAGTTTACAATACCAGAATGAAAAAATAGGTAAAATAAGCTGGAGAACAAGGTATTTCCATACTAACAATATTAATGATAAGAATCAGGATGCTAAAGCCATTCTAAAATACAGCGAAATACAATGGCAAAAAAAACTGGCAGCTAACTGGAATATAACCACAGGCTGGGTACTAATGAAACAGCAAATCATTTCCGATTCCTTATACGGAAAACATGAAGGGCTAAACCAGGCGGCCTATGTGCAATTGGAGAAGAAAATAGACAGATTAATACTTTCGGGAGGAATAAGAACGGAATATTATAGAGTAGATACAAGCGTTACCAAAGCGTTTCTTTTCAACAGAACTTTTCCTTCTCTGCACCTTCAGCCACTGTTGCGTTTGGGGGCGAATTATAAAATTGCAGAATATACGAATGCGCGTATGTCTTTTGGACAGGGATACAGGTTTCCCAGTGTAGCCGAGAGATACATTAAAACATTTGTAAATAGTCTGAATATTTTCCCTAACCCGCAATTAACTCCGGAAAGGGGTTGGAGTGCCGAACTTGGAGTAAAGCAGGGAATTGGCATTAAAGATTTTAAAGCATGGTTAGATATAGCAGGGTTTTGGACAGAATACCGGGACATGATGGATTTTGTATTTACTTACAATAAAGAAGCATTAACCCAACCCAATATTACCATTCAGGAACTGATGAAACAGGCGGGCTTTCAGTCGCAAAATATAGGCTATGCCCGGATTACAGGGTTAGAGCTGAGTTTAAGTGGTGCGGGCAAAATAGGAGATATTAATATAACAGTACTCGCGGGGTATATGTACACACAACCGGTTAACCCAAAATATAATGCAGCAACAGATACCAGTGGTACAGTAGTAAATAATAATATTTTGAAGTACAGAAGCAAAGCCATGTTTAAAAACGACATCCAGCTCGACTATAAAAAAATTTCATTTGGATACAGCGTACGATATAACAGCTTTATGCAGAACATTGACAAACGTTTTGAAGAACCCCTGATATACGAATACCTGAATCCGAATTTCCCGGTAATATACAATCTGCCGGGCTGGTATATTTTGCCAGGCTTAAAAAAATACAGGCAAAAGCATGATCAGGGCGACTGGATTCATGACGTTCGCGTCGCTTATCAGTTATCGGCAAGTTTTAGAATGTCTTTTCTGATAAATAATTTGTTGAACCATGAATACATGTCGAGACCGGGATACATAGAAGCTCCACGTACATTTGTATTTCAATTTGGATTTAAATTGTAGCCATTTTGATTAGCTAATTATTTGATTAGCCAATTAGCCAATTCTCAGTGTGGTTTAGAGAGTCCATTCTAATCAACTAAATTTTTTCCCTTCAGTAAATTGTTTCCTTCATCAGCTAATCAGCTAATTAACACATTGGCTAATTCTCAGTGTGGCTTCGAGAGCCTCAGCCACCAGCTTTTAGGTTTTTCAAATCTTCAAATTATATTTCTTGGCTTTTGACTTTAAACTTTTTACTTTTCCCTGTCATTTTCAAATTGTCAAATTGTATTTTTGGCTTTTGACTTTGAACTTTTTACTTTTAATAACATGAAACCGCTTGTAAACAAAAAATATTTACTCGAAAAATATCCTGGTAAAGGTGGCTGGACTTATGCGCGTATTCCCGAAATAGAACAAGATAAAAAGGCTCATTTTGGTTGGGTAAAAGTTAAAGGAAGTATTGATGGGGTAGAAATAAAACAGTACCATTTGATGCCGATGGGAAATAATCAGTTATTTTTGCCAGTAAAGGCAGCTATACGAAAAAAGATTGGGAAACAGGAAGGAGACTGGGTACAGATCATATTATATCCAGATTCGGATGCTTTAGAAATACCGGAGGAATTTATGTTGTGCTTAAAAGAAGAAGGGAGAGCCTTGAAGTATTTTCATTCACTAACAGAAAGTGAAAAGAAATATTATGTCGAGTGGATTTTTTCGGCGAAAAAAGAAGAAACAAAAGTAAACCGAATGGCAATGGCAATAAATAAGTTAAGTCAGGGTTTAAAATTACAGGAGAAAGATAAAAAGTAAATAGTATGAAAAAACCAAGTTTTGATGAGATATACATGGAGTTGGCCGGGAACCTTAGCCGACGTTCGCATTGTGTTAAGGCTCAGGTTGGGGCAGTACTCACAAAAGACACCCGAATCATCTCCCTGGGGTATAATGGTCCGCCAGCAGGTACACATAATTGTGATGAAGAATGGCCTGTAGAAGGCTGCCCACGTGACAGTAAAGGAAGTTGTTCTTTGGCTTTGCATGCGGAACAAAATGCTATACTATATGCCGCTAAAAATAATGTAACCCTGCAGGGCTCAACCTTGTATGTAACCTTGTCTCCTTGCATAGCTTGTGCAAGAGTTATTTATACGGTTGGAATAAAAAAAGTATTTTATGAACATTCTTATGCCGAATTTAAAGGGATACCGGTTGATGAAGGGGTTGAATTTTTAAGGAAATTTGGAGTGGAAGTGGTACGGTATAAAAAGCAAACTTCGCCAACTGAAACGCTCTAGTATAGATATATTTTACTAAGAAATTGGCACCGAAATCAGTTTAATGCAACAGGTAAAAATAATTTCATGAATCACTGGTATTATTCCTTTCAACACATCTTCGGAGGCAGGGACTGTTCCCTGACTGCCTCAAGGACACATGGGCAGGCGCATACATGTTACTTGAAATCGGGAAGCCTCACGAATAAAAGAATTATTGTTTTTGGATTGACATTTTTTTTGTTTTTCATTTTAACGAATGACATTTATTCACAGGATAAAAAAGAAAAAACGGAACAAAAAGAAGGAGTAGAAAAAAAGACCCTCACTTTTAAACAAATTCGTCAAAAGAAAAGAGAGGAAAGAAAGCGTAGAAAAGATGATAGAAAAAAGGCAAGACTGGAAGCTAAAGCCATTAGGAAACACCACAAAAAAATTCAGTCGGAACAAACTTATAAAAGAATGAGGCGCAATCAGAAAAAGGCCAATAAGAAGAACAAAAAAAATCAATTCTGATATAGGTTGGAAAATGATCTCGAAAAAATTGTTGGCTCCAATAATAATTTGTAAAAATAACCGTTAGGCATCTTTTTCCAAATAAGCAGGTTAAGTAACCACTTATAGCAAAAATCTTTCCAGCTATATATTCATAGTAAAAATCAGCCCGTAATTAGGCTATAATTGTTAAATGGTGTGAAAGTTACAGGTGTATTGAAAAATTTTATCACTGATAATCAGGCAATTAAATTTTATACTGAAATTATTTTGTGATTTTTTAACACGATGTCTATTTTTACCCCCTCGATTCACAATGAACTAAAACTAACGCCAACATATGCTCAAAAAAATTTACCACTGTATTGTATTGTTAGCTGTAATGAACGGAATAGCCTGGGCCCAGGGTGGCGGGGCAATTAAAGTAACCCTTACAGACGCAAAAACCAAGGAATCTATTCCATTTGCCAACCTCATTGTTACCAACAACGGCGTACAGGCAGGGGTTGGTACAACCGACCTGGAAGGTGTAGCCATTATTAAACCTTTGGCACCAGGAAAGTATAATGTTAAAGCTGTATATGTAGGTTATCAACCTAAAGAAATTCAGGGTGTAGTTGTAGCCGCAGATAAAACTTCCTACGTAGCAATTGCCATTTCCAATGAAGAGGGGGTGCAGTTAAATACCATTGATATTATTTCTTATCAGGAACCACTCATTGATCCGGATACCAAAAGCGGTGGAACAGTTACCCGTGAGGAATATCAGCACATGGCCACCAAAAACCTGCAGTCGGTTGCTTCAACTACGGCCGGGGTATTTCAAAAAGACGAAGGAAAAGAAGTGAATATACGTGGATCTCGTTCCGGTAATACCAATGTCTTTATAGATGGGGTAAGGGCGCTGGGAACTACCAATGTTTCCCAACAATCTGTAGAACAAGTGGGAGTTGTTTTAGGTGGTGTACCAGCTAATATGGGGGATGTTACCGGTGGTGTTATTTCTTTAACAACAAGAAGTGCACCATCAAGGTTTATTGGTAATGTGGAAGCAATTTCTTCTCAGCTTACAGATAAATTCGGGTATAATTACCTGGGTTTTAGTGTGGGTGGACCCTTTATCAGTCAAAAGGATGCAGATGGAAATTTAAAACGCACCGTATTAGGAGGTTTTTTAGCGGGGGAGCTGGTTTCTGAAAAGGATCCTGAGCCTTCATCCGTTGGAGTTTGGAAAGTAAAAGAAGCTAAACTAAGAGAACTGGAAGCTAAGCCCTTAACCAAAGTGGGTGGAATAAATTATAACTCAACAGAGTTTTTGACCGGAAATGATCTCGAAAAAATAAGTACACGTCAAAATGTGGCCAGCCGTGCCATACGCCTAAACCCCAAAATAAATTTTAATCCAACCGATAATTTGTCTATTACATTAGGGGGTAGCTGGGATTACAGAAATTACCATGATTTTATTTACGATTACGCCTTATTAAACCCCTCGAATAATCCTCAGGTAATTGAAAATACCCGCCGCGTATTTTTACGGTTAACCCAAAAATTCGGAAAGGAATCAGGAAGCGAACAGGAAAAATCACAGTCTTTATTGAAAAATTCCTTCTTCAGTATTCAGGCAAATTACCAATTGTATTCAAGAACTACTCAGGATGATAGCCATAAGGATAATTTCTTTAACTACGGTTATATTGGAAAATTCAGACAGTATGGTTTACCAATTTATGAATACAAAAACGGAATGCAGTACGTTGTCAATAACGACACCGTAAAAGTTCAGAGTGGCTGGAATTACTTGTTTCAGGTAGATACACTGGTGACTTTTGAGCCAGGTACGGTGAATCCTTTAGCAACCAATTATACCATTCAGGCCTTTGATGAAAATCAGGGAAGAAATGTAATTCCTTTAACTCAAACAACTTCATTAACATTCTGGAACATTGCTTCCGGAAGTGACATTAATTTTTACAGGGGATTAAGAAATGGGGACAGGCCTGGTAACGTGCATGGTCTTTGGTTAAATACTGGCAGACAATACCCGAGCTACATCCATAATGACAGAAGGCAGTTTAGCTTAACTTCTTATTTTTCCACAGATATAAAAAATCACGCATTGACTATAGGAATTGAGTACGATCAACGTGATTATAGAGGATTTACTATCAATGCCAATGGATTATGGTCAAGGATGAGGCAATTGGCAAATCAAAACAAGAGTGCTTTTGATAAAAGTATTGCTCCTACTATTAATACTTCCTTTAACTATTATGATTATAATTCAGGAACATTTAAAACGGATACTTTAATCCAATACAACTATCAGGAAGTAAACTCCTTATTTGTAAGAAACATGCTGGAGGCTACTGGCAATAAAAACGATGACAGAAATGTGTTCCTGGATGTGGATAGTTATGACCCCTCTACCTTTAAATTATCCTGGTTCTCTCCAGATGATCTGCTCAATTCAGGTGGATCTACTTCACTGGTAGATGCCTATGGATATGATTATTATGGAACCCGTCTGAAAAAACAGGTTAGCTTTGATAACTTCCTGACCAAGTCTACCAATACCAAAGGCTTAAATGTGTATGATAGGTTAGTGGGAGGTTTTCAGCCAGTTTATATGTCAGGTTATATCATGGATAAATTTGATTTTAAAGACATCAAGTTTAACGTAGGTTTAAGGGTAGATCGTTATGATGCCAACCAAAAAGTATTAAAAGATAAATACCTGTTAACTGAGGCATATACAATAAAAGATTTAGCATCTATTTCCGGTAACAGTATAGTTGCTCCTGCTAATCTTCCTAAAGATGCGGTGGTGTACGTAAATGATATTTCTGTTGCTAATCCTTCAGCCGTTGGTTACAGGTACCAGGATACCTGGTATGATGCCAATGGAATTGAAGTACAGGATGCCAAGCTAATTGCGGATGCTTCGGGTGGAAATATTCTTCCTTACCTCGTAAACAAAAATTACGCTCAAACTAAAGGATCAGAACCATACTCTAATAAAGCCTTTAAAGATTATACCCCGCAAATAAATTTAATGCCAAGGGTAGCATTCGCTTTTCCAATATCAGATGTGGCTAATTTCTTTGCGCATTATGATGTATTAACCATGCGGCCTTCTTTTGAGTTAAACAGGCTTGATCCTAAAGATTATTTCTATGTGGCTAATAACCAAGGTGGGGTACTTGCTAATCCAGACTTGAAGCCCGAGAAAACGATTGATTATGAACTGGGTTTTGCTCAGGTATTAAACGAAAAGAAAAATGCAGCATTACGCCTTACTGCTTTCTACCGGGAGATGAGAAATCAAATGCAGATTACCAGAATAAATCAGGCTTTCCCTACTTATTACATGACTTACGGTAATATCGATTTCGGAACTGTAAAAGGATATTCTATTGAATACGATCTGCGCCGGGTTGGTGGGATTTCTATTAACGCCAACTATACTTTGCAATTTGCCGATGGCTCAGGATCAAATGCTAATGGAGGGTATAACCTGGCTAACACCAGTCAACCTAACCTAAGGGTATTAATTCCACTTGATTTTGATCAACGTCATACCTTCACCACTAATTTTGATTACAGGTTTGGAGAAGGGAAAGATTATAACGGCCCCAAAATAGAAAAGTCTGGTGGAGAGCCTATTCAAATACTAAAAAATGTTGGATTCAATTTCCTGATAAGAGCAGGTTCCGGAACTCCTTACACCAGAATAAATCAACCCCTTACAGACGTATCTATTGGAGTTAGTCAAAACTCTACTATAGCCGGTAACCTGAATGGTTCTTATTTACCCTGGCAGTTTAGAGCAGACTTAAGGGTAGACAAAAACTTTGAGTTAACCTGGGGAACGGCTGATAAAGCCGGGAACAAAAAAAGAGCAAACCTTAATGTTTATGTTCAGGTGCTGAATTTGTTTAATCGTAAAAATGTTATCGACGTTCATAAATATACAGGTAGTCCTTCTGATGATGGATATTTAACAGCCCCTCTTTCTCAAAACGCATTAAACTCTATTCAGAATCAGGGCGGCCCTGGATACTATCAGGCTTATGTAGATTTGTATCGTGCTAAATTAAACGACCCAACCTATTATAGCAGACCACGTGTAATTCGCGTTGGTTTATTGATTGAATTTGAATAAAAACAGCTACCAAGAAATTTGTTTTAAAGTATGACAAAGCCCATGATAAAAAAAATAGTTTACTCGTTATCACTGATTACCTGCGGCGCCATAAGTGTGATTGCACGTGAAAATGTTGATAAAGACGGGGTAATTAAAAAGAACCCAAGTGATGCCATGAAGGTAATGGCAGGTTGTACTCCAGGTACATCTCAAACGGAGATAAAGTTGAATAATGTTCGTACACGTATACTTACTGCAGGTGATATGTGGTGGGACTTGTCGAATGCGAAATACGAAATCCCCAAAAACAGTAACTCCTATTCTTGTTTTGCTGGTTCTTTATGGTTTGGGGGTAAAGTAGGTTCTCAGTTGCGTGTTTCGGCTATGACATACAGACAAACCGGAGTTGATTTCTGGCCAGGACCGCTTGATCCTAATTCAGTAGATATTGATGCGGCTACTTGTAACAGGTATGATAAACACTGGAGGTTTAACAGAGCTGATGTAGATAAATTTTATTCTGAATTTGTTACTACCGGCGGTAAGCCATCGGATCCTTATTATCAGGTTCCTTCATGGATAACAAACTATCCAGGTTCTGCTCCGGTTCAGGACCCTAAGGCTCAGTTTTATTACCTGGCTCCCTTTTTTGATGCTGATAATGATTTGGCCTATGACCCTGCAAAAGGAGATTACCCAGCCTATAATGTAAAAGGTACCTCTATTGCTTATGGAAATTGTAAAAAGATGTTGTTCGGTGACGAAACACTTTTCTGGGTGTTTAATGATAAAGGAAATATTCATACAGAAACAGCTTCACAGGCACAGATTGGTGTGGAAATAAGGGCTCAGGCCTTTGAATTTGCTACTGGGGATGAGCTGAATGATATGACTTTTTATAATTTTGAAATCATAAACCGTTCTACCAATAAATTAGATAGTACTTATTTTGCTGTATGGGTAGATGCAGACTTAGGAAATTATACTGATGATTATATCGGTTGTGATGTAGGCCGTGGTTTGGGTTATATATACAATGGAGATAACTATGACGATGACAGTCAGGGACAAACAGGCTATCATGGTCAGTTACCAGCTTTGGGCTGCGACTTTTTCCAGGGCCCTAATGCTGATGTTGGCGATGGAATTGATAATGACAGGGATGGTTGCATAGATTGTACCTATGAAAAGGATCCTATTACCGGAGCTGTTATTATTCCATATGTAATAGTTCCGGATAATCAAAGACCGGAGCAAATAATCATGTCACGATTCACGTATTATAATAATGATGGTAATCCCAAAAATGGTAACCCAACAACTGCTGGAAATGGAATTCAGTTTTATAATTTAATGAAAGGGCTTTGGAAAGATGGAAGCCCTATGACTTACGGTGGAAATGGCATTGGGGGATCTATCCCTTGTAAATTTCTCTACCCTGATAATACAGACCCTGCCGGAGCAGGAACAGGAGGAGTTCCTCAGCCAGCCTGGAATGAGGTAACAGCCGCTAATACTAAAGGCGATCGTCGTTTTCTTCAGTCTGCAGGGCAATTTACCTTACAACCAGGTGCTGTAAACTATATCACCTTTGGTATGCCATGGGTAAGAACTGCTTCTAACAATAATTTTGATGCTATTCCTTTATTGCAAAGTGCAGATGATAAGGCTCAGGCTTTATTTGATCAGTGCTTTAAAGTATTGGATGGGCCGGATGCTCCTGACCTTACTATTCAGGAAATGGAAAATGAATTATTTATATACTTAACCAATAAACCAGCCTCAAATAACTACGAGCAAAAAAGATATCACGAAATTGATGTGAGCATTGCTTCTATCTTTCCTTATGGAACCAATCAGGATTCTACCTATAAATTTTACGATTTTGAAGGTTATATGGTTTACCAATTAAAAGATGGAACAGTAAGTCAGACAGATTTAGATAATCCCGACAAAGCCAGGTTAGTTTTTCAATGTGATAAGAAAAACGGGGCAAGTAAACTCGTAAATTATTACTCTGATCCTGTTTTAGGTAGTGTTCCTAAGTTAATGACCCCAAGAGCATCTGACAATGGCATCATGAATTCTTTTACCGTTACCGAAGATTTGTTTGCAGAAGGTTCTAAACGCCTGGTAAATCATAAAACCTATTATTATATGGCTGTTTCTTACGCCTATAACAATTACCTTACCTATAAACAGGATGTTCCTCCGCCATTAACCGGCCCACATCCATCCAGCGGCGACTCTAAAGGCCAGAAGAAACCCTTCCTCAGAGGAAGAAGAAATATAAAAGCTTATGCCGCCATACCACATAATATTTCTCCTGAGGCTAATGGTACTGTTTTAAATTCTTATTTTGGTTACGGGCCAAAAGTTACCCGTATAGAAGGACAGGGTGCCGGAGGGTATGCTGTTGATCTTACTAAGGCCACCATTGATAAAATCTTGACCAGCCCAACTCACAGAGTTATTGAGGCCGAATACGAAAATGCCAGAGGCCCAATCTACGTAAAAGTAATTGACCCCCTTAATGTTGTCGGAGGAGATTTTAAACTGAAAATCAAAAGAGACTCTTTAGGATTTATGGTTACTCCGCGCAGAGACGCCAATGCTTTATTCAAAGGAGGTATGGTGAGTAACAATTTAAAATGGACACTGGAAGGCAGTTATAAGGATAAGAACAATAATTCTTATAATAAAACCTGGAGTGCGGATGTAGCAATTTCAGTAGGCCAGGAACAAATCTTGGTAGGAGATAATGGCGAGCCTATTGGGATCTCTGTTACGGTAAACAGATCAGAAGATCCGGAACGTGCAGTGTATGAAAATACCGGAGAAACCCTGGAGGGTGATTTACTTGAATCTTCAATGACCTTTAGCGGTGTTTCCTGGCTCACAGGTTTGAGAGATGCAGATGGTCAAACCCCAAGAAACTGGATTAGATCAGGTCAGCAAGCTTTTCCTGGCACTCCGGAGTGGAATGATTATTTCCAAAAACAAACAGGTGCCGGACAAAACGGTAACTGGTATGCTGATCCTAAACAAGTTTGGGAAAATGTGGTGGGTGGAACCTGGGCACCCTTCAGAATGGTATCAGGATCTCAACCAGATGCCGGCCCTATTGAAACGGCTCCTGCACCATTTAACCCGCAGTTCCCTCAATACAATTGTGCTAATAACAACATTACTATGGATGCACGTAATTTAGCCAGTGTAGACATTGTATTTACTGCAGATAAATCAAAATGGACACGTTGCCCTGTTCTGGAGCTTTGCCATAATAGCGTAAATGCGGTGGGCAAACAATTTAAATTCTTTAAACGCCTGAGCCCCTCGGTAGATAAAGACGGTAAGTCTGCTCCGGGAGGTAACAGTAACAGTGATCCAAACAGTCCTAATTTTATCGACTCTGTTGGTATGGGATGGTTCCCCGGATACGCTATTAATGTGGAAACAGGTGAGCGGCTAAATATTCTATTCGGTGAAAACTCTTCTGACGTATTAAATAATGGAAATGATATGTTGTGGAACCCTACTTCCAATACCTATACTATGACTTCAAGTGGAAATAAATTTGTATTTGGAGGTATGCATTACATTTATGTATTTGGACACAATAGTGATGGTGTTAAAAGTGGAATTCCTATAGATGTTGCGCGTTATGATTACGGAAAAAGTGCAAATACTATTTTAAAGCAAAGTTTAGGTACTATAGTTCCGGGTTCTTCCAATGCCTACAATAAAATACTGGAATTGTATAAAGATGCCATGTGGGTAAACATTCCATTGCTGAACTCAGGGTACAAACTGACAAAACAATCGGATATACCCAATGATGCGAAGGTTAGAATCCGGGTGAAAAAACCACTCAGGTATGGCTTAAGCGGAGGTTTTTCACCAGCTTATTCTCAGGCAGGTAACTTTAAGTTAACTTACCTTGATTCTATAAGCACTACCTGGAACTACAGAAAGCCCAATGCGCATACTGTAGATACACTTCCTGCTGCTCAGGCGAAGAATAATAACTTCCCTATGTATACGTTTAACACCTGGAGTTTGGTGACCAGAGTAAAAGATGAGGCTACAGCAAAGGATGCTTTATCATTGATAAATGTTGTACCAAATCCTTATTATGGCCATTCTGCCTACGAAAAACAAAGGATAGACACCTATGTTAAAATTGTAAACTTACCGCCAAAGTGTAACATCAGTATCTACACCATCAACGGAACACTTATAAGAACCATTAAAAAGGACACAGATGTTTCCACGGAAGTGTACTGGGATTTGAAAAACAGTAAAAACCTTTCTGTTGCCAGTGGACTTTACATTATACATATTGATGCACCTGGTATTGGTGAAAAAATCTTAAAGTGGTTTGGTGTAATGAGGCCAATGGATCTTCAATCCTATTAAAAAAAATTAGTTGAAAGAAATTATGAGAAAACAAAATAAAATAGTTTTAAAATCAATTGTAATTGCATTGCTGTTTGCTCCGGTTTATACACAAGCGGGTAACCCCGACAGGGCGGCCTCTGCAGGAGGAGGGCAATTACTGATTAATCCTTATGCTCGTTCTTCAGGTTGGGCTTATGCAGGCTCTTCCAGAGTAAGGGGTCTTGAAGCCATGTTCCTGAATGTAGCAGGTACAGCCTTTACCCGAAAAACAGAAGCTATTTTTAGTCACACCAACTGGCTCGGTGGTTCAGCCATTAGTATCAATGCTTTCGGCTTAACGCAAAGAGTGGGAGAAACAGGAGCGCTGGGCTTCGGAATCATGTCTATTTCACCTGGGCAAATTCAAATCACCACCACCGATAACCCAGAGCCAGGTCAGGGAACATTTTCTCCAAGTTTTATAAATATGGGGATTTCTTATGCCAAAGGTTTTTCAGATAATATTTATGGTGGAATGACATTGAAAATTATTTCAGAACAAATGTCAAATATTTCTGCAAGAGGAGCTTGCCTGGATGCAGGGATACAATACCATACCGGAAAACTCGATCAGATTCACTTGGGTATAGCCCTAAAGAATGTTGGTCCCAAAATGAGTTATGAAGGAGACGGTTTGTCTTTTGAAGCGAATATACTTAGTGGGTCACAGTATAATAATACGGTTTCAGGTTACACGGCCACTTTTCAACAAAGAGCCTCTTCATTTGAGTTACCTTCTCTGTTAAATATTGGAGGAGCCTATGATTTTTACTTAGGTATGGCATCCAAAGATTCTTCGGGTACAAAAGGAGACCATAGACTTACCGTGGGAGCTAACTATACTTCTAACTCATTTACCCTGGATCAATATTCGGCAGGTGTGGAATATGGTTTTAAGCAGTTTTTCATGTTCAGGGCAGGATATATGATTGAAAAAGGAAGCACTAGTGCAAGTACAAGAACCAATGCACTTACCGGCCCTTCAGCAGGAATAACACTGGAGCTCCCTTTTGGTTCTGAAAAGAAATCAAGCTTTGGGCTTGACTATTCCTACAGAGCTACTTTTCCCTTTAGTGGCGTGCATTCTATTGGAATTCGCATGAATTTGTAAGAATCGTTTAAATTAATAACTTTGTTTTTTTAGAGTCCCGTATTTTATACGGGATTCTCCATTTTAATATTTATTACTATGTCACAGGTAGCTTACTATACCGAAGAAGGGTTACAAAAATTAAAAGATGAACTTACTCACCTCGAAAGGGTGGAACGCCCAACTATTACCAAGGCAATTGCAGAAGCCAGGGATAAGGGTGACTTATCAGAGAATGCGGAATACGATGCCGCCCGTGAGGCACAAGGTTTACTTGAATTAAGGATAGCCCGGCTAAAAGATGTAATTGTAAATGCCAGAATTGTTGATGCCAATCAATTAGACCTCAGTAAGGTTTCTATTTTAACCCGTGTTAAAATAAAAAACCTGAAAAATAACGCTCTTATGCAGTATTTTATAGTGGCAGAAAATGAAGCGAACTTAAAAGAGGGAAAAATTTCAATTGACTCACCAATCGGAAAAGGGCTTCTGGGTAGAAAGGTAGGAGATAAGGTCGATATAACAGTTCCTGCAGGAGTAATTCCTTTTGAAATTATGGAAATAAGTTTATAGTAGCCCCATGCCCAGTATTTTCTCTAAAATAGCCAGTGGTGAGATTCCGTCTTATAAAGTCGCAGAAGATGAGAATTATTATGCGTTCTTAGACATCCACCCGCTCACTAAAGGTCATACATTGGTTATTCCCAAAAAAGAAACCGATTACCTGTTTGAGTTAGAACGAACCGAATATGAAGGATTAATGAATTTTTCGAGAAAAGTAGCTATCGCCTTGAAGGCGGCAATTCCTTGTAAAAGAATTTGTGTTGTTGTTTTAGGATTTGAAGTGGCTCATGCCCACATACATTTGATTCCGTGTAATAACGAGGCCGATGCCAGTTTCACAAAACCAAAATTAAAACTTGATACTGCGGAAATGACGGAGATTTCAGATAAAATCAGATCTAAATTTTAACGAAAAAGTACTTATCCGGTAGTTTTAATTGTTTTTTTTTGACCGTTTCTTCTCCTCGAAGTCTTACTTCCTGCAGAACCGTATTTGTTTTTGGACGAAGATCTTAAATGTTGATTACTAACACGCGGATCATAAACCCCTTCTCGTTTACGCGGGTCTTTATTTAACTTGGTAAGCAAAAAATAAGCAGCAATACCTATAACAAACATACCCCCGAAAATATAAAAGGTGTATTCTGGCTTAAACCCATCCGGTGAAGGTGAATCCTTCACATTGAACGAGTCCTTAGCCTGTAGAGAAAACTGATAAACCAAAACAAATAAGAAGGTCATCAGACCTTTCATTAATTGACGTTTAGCGATTTGAGTATTCATGTTTAACTATTTATTAAATGATCAGAATTTTACTGGAAAATTCTGTAGTTGAGTTTAGAGACCATCTCCTTCATAAAACTATTTCCTCCTTCAACTATGATTTTAACGCAAAAACTATGCAAATATTAGAATTTGAAAAATCATTGCCAAGAACAACATGTTGTTAACACTAACCCTGCAGCCGAAATAATAAAATGCAAAGTACTTTAGTAGCAGGAATTAGCTGATTAATCACAACTAAAGGCAAATTTATCGAAAATTACGTTTTTCACTGAATAATAAAGAAAAATTAGCCCAACACTTATCAACAATATTTATACTATTAATATACAAATAATTATGTAATAATACAACAAAAACTACAAAAAATATGTATATTCGCATTCGAAAATCATGATTTGCGCTTAGGGGACTAAAAAGTCCCCTAAGTTTTTTACAGAAATGGTGAACGAACATCAGATAAGAACATTAGTAGAAGAACGGTTAAAAGGAACGAATTACTTTATTGTAGGTATTTCAGTAAAACCGTCCAACAAGATTGAAGTGCTGATTGACTCCATCAGTTCTGTTTCTATTAATGATTGTGCAGACCTTAGCCGTTACCTGGAATCCTCTTTAAACAGGGAAGAAGAAGATTATGAATTAATGGTTTCTTCTGCAGGTATTGAAAGCCCATTTCAGGTAGATGCCCAGTATATTAAAAATATCGGAAGGAATGTTGAAATAACTACGACCGATGGTCGAAAAATTACCGGAAAGCTAACCGGATTTCAGCAACAGGAAGTAGAACTGGAGATTGAACAAAGGCAAAATAAAGTAATTGGAAAAGGTAAAGAAACAGTTAAGGGAAAAATAAACTTAAACTTAAATCAAATAAAACAAGCTAAAATAATTTTATCATTTAAATAAAAATAAAATGCAAGCTGTAAACTTAATAGAATCATTTGCGGAATTTAAAGATATTAAAAACGTTGATCGGGTAACCCTTATGTCAATCATTGAAGATGTATTCCGCAGCATGCTCATTAAAAGGTTTGGTTCTGATAAAAACTTTGATATCATCGTTAACCCGGATAAGGGCGATATTGAAATTTGGAAGAACCGTTTAATTGTTGATGATGAGTTTGCGGAGGATTCCTTCGATTATGATCCCAATAAACACATTAGTCTGGCAGATGCAAAAAAAATTGAACCTGATTTTGAAATTGGAGAGGAAATAACTGTTCCGGTTGTATTGGAAGATTTTGGCAGAAGGGCAGTATTAGCAGTTAGGCAAAACCTTGTTCAGAAAATTCTGGAGTTAGAAAAGAACGAAATTTACAATAAATACAAAGAAAGAGTAGGTGATGTGATTACCGCAGAAGTATATCAGATTTGGAAAAAAGAATTGTTATTGCTGGACGATGAAGGAAACGAGCTGATTCTTCCCAAGCAGGAACAAATACCTACAGACTTTTTCAAGAAAGGAGATAATGTAAAAGCCGTGGTTTCAAAAGTGGAAATGAAAAATGCGACTCCGGTTATTATACTCTCCAGAACCTCTCCTTCCTTTTTGGAAAGATTGTTTGAGCTGGAAGTACCTGAAATTTTTGACGGGCTTATCACCATTAAGAAAATTGTGAGAGAGCCTGGTGAAAGAGCCAAGGTTGCAGTGGAGTCTTATGACGAACGTATTGATCCGGTAGGGGCATGTGTGGGAATGAAAGGATCTCGTATTCATGGAATTGTACGTGAATTGAAAAATGAAAACATTGATGTAATCAATTACACGAATAACCCTAATCTGTTTATTCAGCGGGCTCTTAGTCCGGCAAAAATTACTACCATTAAAATTGATGAGGATCATAAAAGGGCAGATGTATATCTGAAACCTGATCAGGTGTCGCTGGCAATCGGAAAAGGTGGTTACAATATTAAATTAGCGGGCAGGCTTACCGGGTATGAGATAGATGTATACAGGGATACTGAGGATGCAGATTCTGAAGATGTGGATCTGGATGAGTTTTCTGATGAAATTGAACACGAAATTATTGATGAGCTAAAAGCCATTGGTTGTGATACAGCTAAAAGCGTTCTTGATCTTTCTATTGAAGAATTGAAACGCCGGACATCATTAGATGAACCTACTATTAAGGAGGTGCGCGGTATTCTGCAATCAGAATTTGAAGATTAATATCGGGCTATGCCCGCTCTGGCCAAGCGCAGCAGCCTTAGTAAATATGAGCCATTACGTTATAATATGTCAGATACAACAAAAATATTGCGCTTAAGCAAAATTGCGAAAGAATTTAACTTATCGTTGCAAACGATAGTTGACTTTCTTTCATCTAAAGGCCATAAAATAGATGCCAACCCCAACGCGAAAATTGGAGAGCTGGAGTATAAGCTCCTGATGAAGGAGTTTCAAAGCGATAAGTTTGCGAAAGAAGAGGCGCAGCAGGTTTCTCAAATCATTAAAGAAAAAAAGGAAACTATTGCTCTGGATGATGTTAAGCTGGCTGGTAAAAAAAGACAACAGGATGAGACGGACGAGAACATTGTAATAAAAGACCTCACAACACCTTCGGCTACCGATAAGGTGTTAGAAAGTATAGTTAAAAAAGAAAGGGAACGTATTGCTGAGGAAATTAAAAACACGACAAAGATTGAAGAACCCGAAGTTAAAAATCAGAATAATGAGGAAGAAGAAGTAAAAGAAAAAACACCAGGGGTTAAAGTAGTTTCTAAAATAGATCTGTCTGCATTAAACACCAAAACTAAGCCGGACAAGAAACCAAAGAAAAGCAGAGAAGCAGAGGTTATAGAACGTATAGAAAACAAAGAAAGCGAAGTTACACAACCAGTTCCTGAACTTGAAGAAATAAAGGAACCTAAGCTGGAAATAGCCGAAGTTCAACTTCCACCACAGGAAGTAGTAACAAAGCCAGTTGAAGGGATAAAAGAGGATTTTTACGAAACAAAAATTCAAAAACTCGAAGGCCCTAAAATAATGGGCAAAATAGAATTACCCGTGGAGCGTAAACCGGTTGCTTCTTCGGATATAAGCAAGAAAAATAGTGAGAGCAATGCCGAAAAGAAAAAACGTAAGCGCATAAAAAAAGGTGGCCTGTCGGAAGAGGAAATTAAAACAGTTGGAAAACAACAAGCCAGTATAGCCAGGGAGAAATTTAAAGAAAGAAGCACCAATACCAGTAAACCAGGTGCCAATAACAGAAGGGAAGCTAAACCGGCACTGACAGATGAAGAAATTCAGGCACAAATAAAAGAAACCCTGGCCCGCTTAAGTAACCAGGGTGGAAAATCCAAAGCATCCAAATACCGTCGCGAAAAACGCGAAATGATACAGGAACGGATGCAGGAAGAGCAGGAAATGATTGAGGCAGAAAGAAAAGTTATAAAAGTAACCGAATTCGTTTCCGCAAATCAATTAGCACAAATGATGAATGTTCCGGTAAACAACATCATTTCCACTTGCATGTCTTTAGGCTTATTTGTTTCCATTAATCAAAGACTCGATGCTGAAACAATTTCTATAGTTGCTGAAGAATACGGCTATAAAGTAGAGTTTGTAACGGTGGAAGCTCAGGTGGCAATTGAAGAAATAGCGGATGCACCTGATGAATTATGCGACAGACCTCCTATCGTTACCGTTATGGGACACGTAGATCACGGTAAAACTTCGTTGCTGGACTTTATCCGTAAAACCAACGTAATTGCTGGTGAAGCGGGAGGAATTACCCAGCACATTGGAGCCTACAACGTAAAATTAGAGAATGGAAAATCAATTACATTCCTGGATACTCCTGGTCACGAAGCCTTTACCGCCATGCGCGCCAGGGGAGCGAAAGTTACAGATATTGCTATTATTGTTGTAGCTGCTGATGATAGCGTGATGCCTCAAACGATAGAAGCGATTAACCACGCACAGGCTGCAAATGTTCCCATGATATTTGCCATCAATAAAATTGATAAACCAGGTGCCAATCCGGATAAAATCAGAGAGGCATTAGCCAACATGAATATTTTGGTGGAAGAGTGGGGTGGAAAATACCAATGCCAGGAAGTAGCTGCGAAATTTGGTAAAAACATGGATTTGCTGCTGGAAAAAGTTTTACTGGAGGCAGAAATGCTGGAGTTAAAAGCTAACCCTTCCAAAAATGCCAGCGGTACAGTTATTGAATCTTCCTTAGACAAAGGGCGCGGATATGTTTCAACCGTATTGGTGGAAAACGGAACCCTTAAAATAGGCGATATGTTATTGGCCGGCTGTTATAGTGGTCGCGTAAAAGCCATGCATAATGAAAGGGGATTGAGTACCAGGGAGGCAGGACCTGCTATGCCTGTTACTATTCTGGGTCTAAATGGAGCTCCACAGGCAGGTGATAAATTCAATGTAATGAGTGATGAAAGGGAAGCCAAGGAAATTGCGAATAAACGCCTTCAACTTCAACGTGAGCAAGGTATTCGTACCCAAAAACACATTACACTGGATGAAATCGGACGGCGACTGGCCATTGGCGACTTTAAAGAGTTGAACATTATTGTGAAGGGTGATGTGGATGGTTCAATTGAGGCCTTATCTGACTCATTACTTAAACTTTCTACAGAAAAAATAGCCGTTAACATTATCCATAAATCTGTTGGTGCTATCAGTGAAAGTGATGTTATGCTGGCATCTGCATCCAATGCCATTATATTAGGTTTCCAGGTAAGGCCAACATCTAATGCCCGTAAGCTGGCAGAAGTAGAGCAAATAGATATACGTTTGTATTCTATTATCTACGACGCCATAAATGAAGTAAAAGCGGCTATGGAAGGTATGCTTGCCCCTGAATTTGAAGAAAAAATTACCTGTAACATTGAAATAAGAGAAGTATTTAAAATAACCAAAGTAGGTAGCATTGCCGGTTGTTATGTATTGGATGGAAAAGTAAACCGCAACACCAAAGTGCGTATTATCAGAGACGGAATTGTGGTACACTCGGGCAGCCTTGGATCATTGAAACGCTTTAAAGATGATGTGAAAGAAGTTGCTGCTGGTTACGAATGCGGATTAAATATTGATAAATATAACGACATACAGGTTGGCGATATCATTGAGGGTTACGAGATGGTGGAAATAAAGGCCAAATTATAAAAATTGGCTTAGCAGGGCTGAAATTGCAATTAAACTCGTATATTTGCAGCCACAAAATAAAAAAAGGTTCCGTAGCTCAACTGGATAGAGCATCTGACTACGGATCAGAAGGTTAGGGGTTCGACTCCCTTCGGAACCATTAAGTAAGCGAGCTTAGAGCTCGCTTTTTTTGTGCTCGGGAGTCTGCTGTCGCACAGTCTCGCTCAAAGATCCATTGAGGATCTTTGCCGCCCTTCGGAACCACAGTAGCGAGCTTAGAGCTCGCTTTTTTTTTTGCTGGGAGTCTGCTCTCGCACATTCTCGCTCAAAGATCCATTGAGGATCTTTGCCGCCCTTCGGAACCACAGTAGCGAGCTAAAAGCTCGCTTTTTTTTTTGCTGGGAGTCTGCTGTCGCACATTCTCGCTCAAAGATCCATTGAGGATCTTTGCCGCCCTTCGGAACCACAGTAGCGAGTTTAGAGCTCGCTTTTTTTTGCTGGGAGTCTGCTGTCGCCCGCAGGGTCACTTAAAACTAACACGGTTATTTATAAATTAAGTGTTAAAATTGGTTCACAATAAAACAAAAGGTCTACATGCAGGTTAATTTAATAGTAGCGATTCATGCTTTAAAACGAATACCTATCTTTAATACCTAATTTCATTGAAAAACACTACCAATATATTATATTTGCTACAGTGATAAATAGTATAAGTAGAAAATCACAAATTAATAATGAATCAATCATTACTTACTAGGCTTTTTAAAACAATTGAGGGAGGCAGTGATACCCCTTTAATGAAAGTTGCATTTAGTATAGTAGAGAACGAAAAGAGCAAAGGACATGCTAAATTAGCAGACCATCTCTTAGCGATTCTTAAAGGAAATATTGAGCGTGCAGAAAAAAACAGATCTGAATTTAAAGTTTTAAAAGAATTATCGCACCATATACCTGTCGACAGAAGATATAAACTGCCATTAGCTACATTTGTTGAACATTCTCATTTAAGACACAAAATGGTACTTTCCCCTGAAGTGGAAAGTAAAATTTTACGAATTGAAAAAGAGTTTCTTGCAAGTGAAAGGTTAGCACATCATGGATTAAAGCCTCGCAAGAAAATTCTGCTATATGGGTCTTCTGGTTGTGGTAAAAGTATGGCAGTTGAACGAATCGCTTGGGATTTAGGATTACCGTTTTATAAAGTTCGATTTGATTCTATAATATCCTCTTATTTAGGGGAGTCTGCTTCAAACTTACAAAACTTGTTTGAGAGCATGAAGGATTATCCTTGTGTGTTACTACTTGATGAATTTGATATCATAGGGAAACAAAGAGATTCTAAAATAAATGATACAGGTGAAATTCACAGAATAGTTAATATTCTTTTGGGTTTATTGGAAGAATATGACGGAGCAGGTATTCTTATTGCAACAACAAATTTAGAAGGAAGCTTAGATAAAGCACTTTTCCGAAGATTTGACGATTTTATTGAATTACCTAAACCAACTCAAAATGAAATTATAGAGTTGTTGCAAACTTCTTTTTCCGCATTAAAATTGAGTAAAAACGTTAGGCTAACGCAGTATGCAAAAAAAATGGAAGGATTATCTTATGCTATTGTAGTTAAGATTGCTAATGATGCTGCTAAAAAAGCTATAATTAATTCCTGTCAAGAAATTTCCACCGATGATTTAAATAATGCATTAGGAGAAAACCTTGCTCTTAATCGGTAGTAAATATGAATAAATTTCCTCACTTAAAATTTTCTGAAAATCTAATCGGAAAAGCGAGATTTATTGGAGGTGGAAAACCACATTCTGATAGTTTAAAAAATAAAAACAACCGGCAAGGACATAGTCAAACACTTTTAGAAAAAACCAACCAAATAAAAACTGAATGGCAAAACCATATCACTGAAAGGAAAAATCTAAATCTTGCTCCTTTAGATGAAAAAATTGAACCAATATTTTTACAAATAAATCCTTCTTTACTTGAAGATTTAAGCTTTCATTTGGAAAGCTTTCAAATAGAAATAATTTCCCAAGAAGATGATGGTTTCATAATTGGCGCTTCATTAGATAACTTGCAAACATTGGAGGAAAAAATTCAACAATTTGCAGACAACAAAAGTGGTAGTGCAAAAATAGCAGACTTTTGGAAAATCATTGAAGGTAATAGAGAAACTTGGAAACCAAAGCATGTTTTGTCTACAGAATTATTTGGAAAATGGGACACAATTTCAGACTCTCTATTGTACCAAGTTGAAGTTTCAATTGCCTTTGATAAACCAATTGGAAAAGAGCCCGATGCTAACAAAAAAGGTGGCATTAAACGATTAGAAAAACACAGAACTAAGTTAGCAGAAAGAGATGCCCTTTTAATGGAACGGCAATCTCATTTTGAAAATTTTGTTAATTATTACGGAACGCTAGAAAGTTCACTTGTAGACCTTGGAGATAGCTTTGCTTGTGAAATTTCAATTACAGGAAAAGGGCTAAAAGATTTAGTTGTGAATTACCCTTTTGTATTTGAGGTGAGCGAAAAGGAAGAAATTTCAGGAGAAGTTGGAGTCAACACAACTGAGCTTAGTTTACAATCGGAAATAATAGCACCAGCACTTACTGCACCTGAAATTGGCATAATAGATAGTGGTATAATGGAAAATCACTTTTATTTACAACAAGCGATAATTTCTGCAAATTCAAAATCATATTTGAGCAATGATAGTACGGTTGCAGATCAGGTAGTCGGTGGTGGACACGGAACAAAAGTAGCAGGCGCAGTACTTTTCCCAAAAGGTGTTTCTTCATTGCCTAAACCCTATCAACTACCTTGTTTTGTTAGAAATTTGAGAGTTCTCAATAAGGACAATGAGTTAGAGCATCAATTCCCTGCGGAGTTAATGCAAAAAATTGTAGACGAAAATCCTAAATGCCCTATTTTCAATTTATCTATTAATTCTCGTGTTCCTTACAAATTAAAACATATGAGCTCTTGGGCTTCTATGCTTGATAAATTGATCCACGAAAAGAATGTACTGTTCTTCACTTCGGTAGGTAATCTTCATATGGATGCCATAAAAGCTTATACTTCAGAGGGAAAAACTTATCCGGATTATTTATTAGAATCTAATTGTAGATTAGCCAATCCGGCTCAAAGTAGTTTTTCAATGGTGGTTGGTTCAGTAAACCATTTATCGATAAATAATAGTGATTGGAAATCAATAGGAAATAAAGATGAAGTAGCGGCGTATTCAAGAATTGGACCGGGGATATGGGGACACATAAAACCCGACATTGTTGAGTACGGCGGCGGATTACAGATTTCAAATAATGGTTTAAACCAAATTAGCAATAAAGATACTGCTACTGAGTTAATTCGTTCTACTTTAAACGGAGGCGGCGCGTTTGATAAAGAAAGCGTGGGCACGTCCTTTGCTGCACCTAAAGCTGTTCATATTGCCGCTGAATTGTACAAGCTCTATAGTTCAGAAAACAATTTAAACAATTTAATTCGGGCATTAATTGTTCAAGGAGCGCGATTACCTAATGGTTTATTCCTAACTCCAACAAAAACAGGCATACAACAACTTGGTTACGGAATTCCTTCACTAGAACGAGTATCTAGAAATTCAGAACATAGAATTACATTTTATAACACAAAAACCATTTCAGCAGAACAAGGGCAAATTTATTCGCTTAAAATACCTTCAGAATTAAGAAAACCCAGCGATGAATATGATATTTTAATTGAAGTAACGCTTGCATACACAGCAAAGAACAGAAGAACAAGACAAAAAACAAAATCATATTTGGGAACTTGGTTAGATTGGAAAAGCTCCAATATTTCTGATAGTTATGATAAGTTCAAAGCGAATACTCTTTCAGAACTCGATGGGGTAAAAATTAAAAATGAAGGCGAAAGTAACAAGGACGTGATTCCTTGGAAAATCAGGGAACGCGGAAATTGGGGTGTTGAAGATATAAACCGTAATGCAAGTACTTTACAAAAAGATTGGGCTATAATAAAATCGTATGAGTTACAAGAAGAATTACATTTTGCTGTTAGAGCTCATAAAGGTTGGGACACAAATAAAGAACCTGTACCTTATGCGCTGGTAGTTTCAATTGAAATATTAGAAAAGAACATTACTATTTACGACAAAATTAGAATTGAAAATGGAATTGAAATTCCAATTGAAGTTTAATTTGTAATATTTAGGATTTAATCTGACAATGAATCAACCTGTGTCTAGGCTCTAAAGAAATGATTTTTTAAATTAAAGAGAGACGGTTTTCCTGTAAATTTTCTGTTACTCTAATTTCCTTTTTAAAGTTGTAAAATTTTTATCATTTCATTTTTGATATATCGCTATAATACACTTTTTAAATCATAAATAACATCTATATCTTTTAACAATTGGTTCGATTTGCTGTTTGTCGATTCCACAGTAGCGAGCTTAGAGCTCGCTTTTTTTGTGCTCGGGAGTCTGCTGTCGCACAGTCTCGCTCAAAGATTTGGTCAGAGTCTTTTTCCGAATGCCTAATGTTTAGTTTTTAAGGAAAATTTACCCCCTCAAGGTTATACCAGATGTTTTACAAAAAAGTGACAAATAGACGAAATAAGCTAATCCACCAAATCCACAAGGCAGTTATCCTCTGCATCTAAAGAAGTAATTTTTGCGGTTAAAGGAATATTACAAAGCTGTGGATTAAAGGGGTGTTTTATTTTGAGGTAATTTTCAGTGAACCCATACATAAAGCCGTTTTTGTTTTCCTGTTCAAATAAAACCTTGTAGCTTTTAGTTAAGTGCTGCTCATAAAAATACCTGAGTTTTTTGGCAGATAGTATTCTCAGCATTTTATTTCTTCTTTTACGCTCCCCAACATCAACGCGGCCATCCAGAAGTATGGCATCTGTATTATTTCTTTCGGAGTAGGTAAACACATGCAGGTAAGATACGTCCAACTCCTGAATAAACTGGTAGCTGGTGTTAAAGTCTTCTGTGCTTTCCTGCGGAAAACCAACAATAACATCCACACCAATACAGCAATGAGGCATCAGGCTTTTTATTTTTGCAACCCGGTCGGCATACAGTTCCCGAAGGTACCTTCTGCGCATGAGTTTCAGGATTTTATTCGTTCCACTTTGCAAGGGTATATGAAAGTGAGGAGCAAATCGTTTGGATTGGGCAACAAATTCAATAATCTCATCTTTCAGTAAGTTGGGCTCAATAGATGAAATGCGGAAGCGCTCAATGCCTTCTACCTGGTCAAGCTCCCGGATGAGGTCGAGAAAAGAATAATTTTTTCTGCTTTTTTCATTCGCTTGTAATTGGGTTCCGTTACCGAAATCACCAATGTTAACACCAGTTAGCACAATTTCCTTCACTCCGCTTTCAGCAATTTTCCGGGCATTATTCAGTACATTTTCTATGGTATCGCTACGGCTGCTTCCTCTGGCTAAGGGTATGGTGCAAAAAGAACAGGTATAATCACAACCATCCTGTATTTTTAAAAAAGAGCGGGTTCTGTCGCCAACCGAATAAGCATCTACAAAAAAGTTAGCTTCGTCAATTTCGCAATTGTAAATTTCAGCGCTGGTTTTTTTGGAGAGGTTGTGAACGTAGTTAAGCAATTTAAATTTCTCAGTTGCTCCTAACACCACATCTACCCCTTCAATTTGGGCAATTTCAGTTGGTTTTAACTGGGCATAGCAGCCAACAACAGCTATAAAGGCATCGGGCGAAAGAGAAAGGGCGTTTTTTACTATTTGTTTACATTCTTTATCTGCATTTTCCGTAACCGAACAGGTGTTAATCACATAAACATCTGCTGGCTCTGAAAAACCTACTTTCTGAAAACCTTCCTGCTCAAAGCTGCGCGCAATGGAAGAAGTCTCGGAAAAGTTTAGTTTACATCCTAATGTATGAAAAGCTACTTTTTTACCTGTACCAAACATGCCGCAAAAATAAGAAATTTTGATGAGGCATTAAAATCTGGCTGAATGCACTAGAAAGGCTTATTTTTTGAGGTTAGCAATTTTATCACTCAGCCAGCCAATTTTATCCAAAATAAATTTAAGTATATCAAAGTATAGGGTAATCATTAACAGAACAGACATGGACCAGATAACGCAGAGGTTAAATTCATAAGTTTGAAAATACTTATTAAACATTTTTTTCTGAGGTGCGAAAAAATGGGCCATTCCCATATTGTTATCGGGGTCGAGAAAGATGGGATTGGTACGTTGAATAAGTTTGCCATTTTTTTCCAGGCATTTCTCGCCCAGGTCATTGGAGTTAAACACTAACTGATTTAAGGCTTCGTTTTCATGATGCTCCTGCATTTTAATATAGGCTTCTTTTTGTTCGGGTGTTTGGGTGAGTTTAAGAATAATGTCGTTTTTTTGAGAACGGGCCTTGTTTTCCCGGCCAATGTAATAATCCTTAAAGGATCCGCTGAGGTATTTTTTTATATCACTTACTGTTTCAGCGGTTATAGATTGGGGATCTATCTTTTCTACTTCAGGGTAAGCGTTTTTACGATGGCTCCTGCCTTCTTTCTGCAATTCACCTTTAACCAGGTTCAAGTCCGATTTAAGTATTTCTTTTTTGGATGAATCATGGAGCTCCCGTTCTATCTTTGCCAGTTTAGCCTCCATTTTCTCCCTCCAGTACACTTTTTTATATTCGGCCTCGGCTATGGCTTTATCGTATTTATAAAAGGGTTTTTCAAAGTCGTTGTTTTTAAATTGATTTACAGCAAGCGCTTCATAGGCCCACCTGGATACCATTATCTCTCCGGATATAGGTATTCCGCCCTGGTTGGCTAAGGAAGGATTGAGCTTGTCGAACTTAACAATGACACCGCTTAGTAATAACTGAGGGATAATTAAAAAAGGAATTAGAATGTATATGGTGATGGGGCTGTTGAAACTGGATGAAATGTTTAGTCCCAGCATATTGGCGAAACAGGAAGTGGAAAACAAAATAAGCCAGTAATCGAGCCACATCCCTTCAATATTGAGAATAGAGTTTCCAACTATAACATACAGAAAAGTTTGTATGGCCGAAAGGGCAAACATAATACTTACTTTGGAATAGAGGTAACTGCTTTTGCTGAGGTTGAGGAAAGACTCACGTTTAAGTATTTTTCTGTCTTTAATTATTTCTTCAGCGCTTACAGTGAGTCCTATGAAAAGAGCTACTACCACACTCATAAACATATAGGCCGGAATATTTTCGTTTTTCTGAAAAACGTAACCTACTGAGGTTTCATCATCGGTATTAAAGTACCGAACTAAGTAAGCCAACACAAAAGCCAGCACCGGAGCCTCCAGTAAGCTGATGAGCATGTATTGGGTGTTGGTGAGTTTGCTTTTAATATCACGGGTAATGAAAACCAGGTATTGCTTTAATTTAACGGGGATCTTAAAAGTACTATCCGGGAGAACGGTATTTTGCTTAACAGGTTCTATTTTACTTTCAATGTGGCGCTTATAATGGTTGCTCCATTCAATTGGACTGATTTTACGGTTCTGAGTGAGGTTGCCGTATTCATCCACCACTTTGGTTTCTATTATATTAAAGATTTGTTCGGGGTTTACATTCCCGCATTCGCGGCATTCGCTTTCCTCACTGTTTACATGGTTGACCAATCGTTTAAAATAAATAACAGCATCCACCGGGTTTCCATAATAAATTGGAAAACCTCCCACATCCAGGATGATGAGCTTATCAAACATTTTAAAAATTTCGGAAGAAGGCTGATGAATAACCACAAATACCAATTTCCCCTTTAACGCCAATTCCTTCAGCAAATCCATAATGTTCTCCGAGTCGCGGGAGGATAAGCCAGATGTAGGTTCATCTACAAATAAAACGGAGGGTTCACGTATAAGTTCTAGGCCTATGTTTAAGCGTTTACGTTGTCCGCCGGAAATGGTTTTTTCGAGCGGACTCCCCACCTTAAGGTCTTTGGTTTGCTCTAAGCCTAAATCGCTGAGGGTTTCATTCACCATTTCAGCTATCTTGTGATCGTTCAGGTTACCAAAACAAAGTTTGGCATTATAAAAGAGATTCTGAAAAACGGTTAATTCCTCTATTAGCAAATCATCCTGAGAAACATGGCCTATGATACCCTGAATTTTATCTTTTTCAAGATGAATGTTTACACCATTGATAAGGACTTCACCGCTGCTGGGCACTTCATTGCTGTTTAAAACATTGAGTAGCGTTGATTTCCCTGCACCAGATCCTCCCATGATCCCGATTAACTTACCACTTTCCTCAAAGAGGTTTATACCGGTTAATCCCACCTTCCCTCCTTTAAACTTATATTCTAAGTTTTGGGCAATAAAAGAAACTTTGTTGGTGGATGTATCCGATAAAAACCGGCTGATGATATCGCTGTAATAAATAGGTTTTACCTTGGTACTTCTCAGGGAAGAGCCCGGAGTGAGTAAATATACTTTTTTAGGTGCAATAGCCTGCCCGTTCAGTAACAACTCCTGGCTGCCAAATAATTTTAATACATACATATTCACGCTGGGAATATGCATCACCCATACTTCAACATCCTGGTTAAACTGATCGCAAAACAGGTGTTTAACTTTGTTAATGCCCAGTTGAGGGTTACTGGTAATGGCGAGTAGATTAGTGATTTTTAAAAAATCTTCTGTCTTGTTTTCAATAAAACACTGCAAATACTTAAATTCTTCAAAGGGTATGTTAAAGGTTTCTGAAACCGTAGAAACAAATTCATACTCCTGTTCTGAAATCTGGTTGGAGGAAAAAATGAATTCAAGTAAGCGGATAAGTACAATTACCTTTTGGTTTTGCTCCAGTTCTTTGTTGATCTCTGTACAAATCTTTAATACTTTTACAGAGTTAAGGGAAGTTCTTTTGGCTGAACCGTCTTTTTTTTTGGATACCTGATGGTGAGATTCCAGGTATTCATCAAAAATGGCAACATACTGATCAACCAGTTCCTGATTGAGTTGCTGTTTAAGAAAAGACTGAACTATACTGCGCCCGGTATTGTTTACCCCATCTTCCTTGGCAATGATGGCAAACATTTGCATTAGGGCACGTAAAATTCGTTCACTCATAACATCAAAAGAATATATAAATTAATTCAACAAACGAATAAATGATAACTGTATTAAAAAAATAAATCTTGCGAAAAAGTTCTCACTACTTCCCTTTGATATATAGGAGCAATTCCGGCACCCTTAATAGAGGAGGCAGTAATGAGTATATATGTTTTGCCTGGTTCAATCACCTGGCCGTTTAAAGAAAACTCTTTATCTCCGATTAATTTAACAGCATACATACTGGCAACAGGTATACGAATAATCCAGAGCTCATTGTTGGCGGCCATACCCTCCAGGTGCTTTTGTTTAAGCTTTGGATTGCCGGTAATAGGATGATTACCTATGACCAGAATGTTGGAGGGAGATGGAAATGAATTATTGGGATGTGTAATGAAATGCAACAAGTTCTTATAATCTTCAACTGGTATAACAAACGATTCTATCACGGCCATCAGAAACTCATTTTCTGCTTCATCAATTTCTCCCCAGGTTTTCATGAATTCGATCAGGCGAATGAGTACGATT
>JACCDP011369121.1_pt1 | contig 29267 bp, 32 predicted proteins | sample 7445841 | NCBI WGS metagenome assembly JACCDP01 (sample SAMN15323441, study PRJNA562643) | freshwater metagenome | isolation source: river surface water | place: USA:Blue River Watershed | collected 2017-08-17 | reverse complement strand
GACACGCTTTGGTTTAATGTGGCCGGAACATTTGTAAATGTCATGGATGTGATATTTGCAGACACGCCCGATAAATCAAACACTGTTCCCTGGGTACAATTAAATGTTGGTGTTGCAGACGCATATACACTTGAAACAAATTTTTCGGCCACCGAAAATATATTTAAATTTACGCCTGACAAGTCTAAATAACTATATGAGGGGTCACTTGGGCTTTTATATACAGCCAAATTTCCAGTAAGTAATGTTTGGCCGGATACGTCGAGTGCATAGGTAGAGCCGGGTACTTTATTTACTGCCACAAACTTGTTTCCAGCTCCAAGCTGCACGTTCCCGTTTATGCTTACGTCGGTTAAAATGCCATTGCTAATATATCGAGATAGTGAAGCATCCACTGTGGTTTTTGTGGTATAGCTACTAAGCGAAGCAGTTGTAGCATAATTATTGCGAATATTATTTAATGATGCATCCACATAGTCAGTTTTATAACCACTAATATCACTTATGGTAGCATAGCTACTAAGCGAAGCAGTTGTAGCATAATTGCTACGAATATTGTTTATACTTGCATCAGAAGAAGCAATTTTATTTAATATGGTAACGCTAAATGATGCGTCTGAACCAATGGCATTGGCAATTTCATTTAATGTATCAAGTATTCCGGGAGCTGAGTTAATTAAACCAGTAATTTGAGCATCCACATAGGTGCGAACAGTTACTAACGAATTATCCACATATGTTTTAGTTGCATAACCATTTAATGAACTATCTACTGCAGATTTTAATGCATAATTGGTGCGAATATTGTTAAAAGACCCGTCCACGTAGCTAAATCCCGCATATTTGGCGTTTAACGCCGTTCCGTTTTCTGTTATTGTGCCCGATACAGATGCTGACCCAGACGCATTTATATCAACCACACTTAACACAGTACTATTCCCATTAAACGTACCTACAGGACCTTGGGGTCCAGTTGGGCCAATGCTGCCTTGAGACCCAGTTAAACCAGTAGGTCCAGTTGGACCTGTGGGACCCATTGGACCCTCAAATGCCCCTACGTTTGTCCATCCATCCGCAATAGTTGAATTTGTTTTTGAAGCAACCCACAAGTTTCCCCCAATAATGTATCCATCACCTACCGCGTTGGTTGTTGGAAGGCTGCTTGTTAATGCAAAACTTCCTTTAATAACAATGGTGCCTGGATTAATGCCGCCAATTTTAGAACCGGTTGGTAATGTAACTGAGCTACCGTCCGAAGATATTGCGGCCTGACCAATACGAATTGTATTTTGACTTACATACAAATCTTTTGTATATGTGGAACTAAACCACTTATTGGGCGCGCCTAAATTAATTGTTGTATTTCCACTAGGAACAATATCAGTTTGTACAGCAGATAGGTCAATATTTACATTGGAAACTGCATTATCCACATATGTTTTGGTGGCAAAATTATTATAAATGTAATTTACACTTGCATCACTTGCACCTGAACCCGAACCCGTTGCTATAATGGCACCCGTATTTACAACCGAAGATAAACCTAAAGTTAAATTATTTGTAAGTTTTAATTGGCTATTTTTAACCTGACTTGTGAGAGAATTATACGAACGCATATACATTTTTAGGACATTTATTTATGCTCCAGTAAATGGCATGCTTCGCATAAAGCAAGTAGGTTTGCTTTGTGGTTTTTCCTTATTGCAGTGCCTTTGATAAACCCATCCGCGTCTGCATTGCGTTGCTCCAATACATGATGCACTTCTGTGCTTAGCTTGGTTCCGCATTTTTCGCACATTCCGCGAATCTTATTTGCATTGTAATGTGAAGTAGGCATGCTGAGTGTGCCAGCCGTTGTTGGAAAATACTTATTTCGTAAAGCAAACGCCTTATCCATGAAATCGGTGGGCATGTGTAGAGATTTGCATACTTCTAAGCCATACATGTTGTCACCGAGTCAGTCTTTTAACACGCGGTCATATACAAGTTTATCGGTTTGGGGGTCGTAATGAACTGCCATGTGTTTAAGCATAATTGTTTTTAATGCCTTTATTTCATCATAATCCACAATTTCGTGAAAGTGGGTTGCAAATATAAACGATGCGTTTTTGGTTGCCAATGTTTGCAAGCCCGCTACAAATATACTAAGGGCACTTTGCGTCTCTGTTCCTGAACACAATTCATCGCCTAAAATAAGAGAGTTTTGGTCCGCGTTTTTCAATATAACGCGAAGTTCGCTCATTTCCACTGCAAATGTGGAAAGTCCTTTATATAAATTATCATTTCCTAGAATGCGCGTATAAATAGACTTAAACGGCGTATATGTAAAAGAACTGCATGGAACATAAAACCCGCTCTGTGCAAGCACGGTGGCTATTCCGAGTGCTCGAATTAAACTTGTTTTACCAACGGCATTTGTTCCATACAAAAGAATACCATTAGAATCTAAAAATATATTGTTGGTTACGTAGGTTTCGTTTTGCTGCAGCTGTTCTATTAGTAAGTGGCGCAGGCCTTCGGCATATACACGTGAGTGTTGGCTTTCTATCACAATTGGTTTGCAGAGTCTGTATTCCTTAGCCAAATATGCTTTGCAGATAACCACATCCAACTTGGTTACAAATTGAATAATATTTGATAAATTATGTTTCTCTAACACCTCGCTAATAAAATTGTTGTATAACATAGCATTTCGCTTGGCCACCGCATTTTCCAGTTGTAAAACAGTTGCGCAAATGTCGTCCAGCTGTTTAAATCGAATTTCATCACATGAGCCCGTTGCAGAGACCAGTTTTATATCTTTAAAATCGATGGTTGTGCCTTTATATACAACTTGTTTTAAAGTGACCTTAGAAAAATTACTTTTAAAACAAGGATATCCCATGTAACTTTCAGAGTCAAGCACTTGTTTTAAAAGCTTGGCTCTTACTTTGGTAATTTGCAACGATGACCCCGACTTCTCTGTTGTGTTTATTTTAACAAACTCTGCATCCGAGTCTTGTGTGCATTTAAGTGCCATATTAAAAAATCCATGAATATTTGCAAATATCGTATTTGCATTAGCAAGTTCTTCGTTCATGGCGTCCAACTCTGCATCAATGCCCGCGCGCATTTGTACAATATTATTTTTGCATGCATCCATATCCAAATACTTATATAAACACTTTTCCAATTGAACACATTGTTCATCCAAATTATGGGCCCCCGTATAAGCCAACATCTCTGCATTTTCTTGCAAACAAACGTGAATTTGTTGTATGTTTTGCAAGGATTCGTAAAGTTTATACATGTTTGACGGAAGCACACCTTTTAAAGCCGTAATACACCGCTCCAATTTTTCAATATCAATTACATGCTGCAATCGCGACCGAACAAACGTTATTAAGTAATCATGGTTCAAAAGCACATGTTCAACTACCGCGTACTCTCGTTGCAGCCACTCGATATCAAATACCGGATTGCACACCAGCTCTTGCACTCGACGCTTTCCCATGGCAGTGGAACAACGATTTACAAAATTTAATACGGAGGAGCATCTTCCTGCCTTGGCACCGTCCAGAGAATGGTCATCAATAATGTTTAACTGTTTAAGTGTAGAATTTGCAAGAATCATATTGGTATTGGGATTGGCAAATACTGGCTCTGATATACGCTTGATTAGAGACGGGTTGTGTTCTTGAATAAAATCCAGCAAAAAACAATAAGCTTGCGTACCAATGTGATACATGGAAAACTCCATGCACGTTTCTTGCACACCCCTGTAAAACACGGTATCTAACATATGGCTTACGTATTGCTGTTTCTGCGCATTTACTGCTTTTGGGGATTCGAATTCCATATATTCGTGAATGGATTCTGTGCAAATTCCAGAATACTTTTTTGCATTATTAAGTACTGTGGGGTCTTTATACAGAATAATTACCTCCGACGGGTTATACACACTGACTATGCGTTCCAGTTCATCGTACGTGGTTGGGTCATTTGACAACGGCACCTTAAATTCATTAATGTGTGATTGACCAGTGCATATGTCTATAATGGCTGTACCACATAGTAAATGCATTTTATTAGCCCGAATGGGAATATATGTGTGCAGCCATATACACATTATATTATTGGATAGTCGCGGCTCATCGGCGGGCATAAATGTGCCGGGCGAGCAAATGGAATGCACCATATGCTTTTTCTTTTCTCCTTGCACAGAGTTCTCTTCATCTTGCACAATAATAACGCTTGTATATCCGGCGTCAGAAAGCTTTTGCACATATCGTTCCAGTGTATATTCGGGAAACCCGGCCATTAGAACAGTGGAACCTTCTACTAATACTTTTTTCTTTTCACTAATGTTCATTTGGCAAATGCGAGAGAATTCGTGGATAACCGAACTGGAGTTGTTTTTAAGACCATACACTTCAAAAAATGACCCAACCATCATAAGTATAACAGTTTTTGTTCCATACTGTTTAGCATATGTGCTTTCATAATCAAAATATTTTTCGTAAATAGACTGCATTATATAGTATAATAAAATTATCTCTAATTATTTTAGATGCACAATAAAGATGGTTGGATACAGCTATTGGTACGAGGAACACCATATGAAATAGGATATCAGCACGGCTCGCAACTGAAGTCTCAACTTGCAAAACTTGAATCCTTGCTTAAATATGAAAAACGCAACGAGGGGTATCATAAGTATTTGAAGAAATCCAATACACTGATGGCACTGTGGCAAAATAACCCTGAGTGGGCATTTATATATGATGAAATGCGCGGTATTAGTGAAGGGTCGGGTGTAAGCATGGAACTTATATTTGCATGGAATATGCTACTGTCTTTAGATAAGGTTGAGAAGCAACCGACTGGAAAGGTTACCAAGACGGATAAGGTTACCAAGACCAATGACAGATGCAGTGCATTTATTTGGTCAAATGGTGCAAATATAATAATGGCACACAATACCCACAGCAATTATAGTACCGGGTTTTATACAAATGTGGTAATGCACGTGTATCCATTAAACGGCTACCATTTTGTAATGCAAACTGCCCCTGGATTGGTGTGTAGTAGTGCAGACTGGTTTATAACAGAGGCAGGCATTATTGGTTGTGAAACCACACTGGCGCAAACAGAGGAGCCGGTATTTACGGCGGACTTAGTGCCGTATTTTTTTCGCATTCGCAAGGCAATGGAGCGGGGCACCATGATGGACGATTATGTACGCATCATGTCGGCAAATAATGCCGGTGATTATGGTTGCCAGTGGCTTTTAGGCAATATTAATACTGGACATATTATGCAGTTTGAACTAACGCTCTCTGTAAAAACGGTGACCATGCTAACGTCGGGATACTTTGTGGGGGCCAATATGAGCAGCTGGAACCCCGAAGGGACAGAGACCAGAAATGGAGCGCGGTATGCGCGGTTACTGAAATTGATTGGTGCCAAAGATATGTCCGTTCCCTATGCCAAAAAAGTGCTGGCGGACCATTATGATATGCATATAGGTAAAACCAAAAAGGGGTATCGCAGCATATGTTCGCATAAGGAAACCGGCCATGGTGGAAAACAAAAAAATGCAGGAACCATAGATGGAAAAGTGGTGGATAGTGTGTTGGCCAAAAAAATGCAATTTTGGGGTAAAATGGGGTCCAGTTGCGGACTTAAAAGAACCTATAAAAAAATGACAAGGCAAGAACGGATGGCCACACCCCACATGGGACTTCACAAGTGGAAAATATTATAACAATATGTTCCTAAAAAATTGATATTATTTTTAACAATGTAAAGAGATAAACATAATATATAACTAACTACAATGAACCCTCAAATTAGCAATATTTCGGAAGAAGCTGGCTTGCTTAGATTTACTTTGTCCGGCGTGAATGTAAGTTTAGCAAATGCACTGAGACGCGTAATTTTAAACGACATTGATACCGTGGTGTTTCGCACCGAAACATACAACGATAACAAATGCACTATTGCTGTAAATACAAGCCGTCAGCACAACGAAATGGTAAAACAGCGTCTAAGTTGCGTGCCCATTCATTCGACAGATTTAAATGAACTTCCGGACAAGTATGTGCTAGAAATTGACGTGACCAATAATACCGAGCATATTATTTACGTAACTACCGAAGATTTTAAGGTTAAAAACAAGGCAAGTGGCGAGTATTTGAGCAAGGCGGACTGTAATCGCCTATTTCCCATGAATATGCTTACACAGCACTATATTGACTTGGTGCGCCTTAGACCCAAAATTGGCGACATTCCCGGCGAACAGCTAAAATTAACTTGCGAGTTTTCAGTGGCAAATGCGGGAATTAACAGCATGTTTAATGTGGTTAGTAAGTGCGCCTATGGCAACACACCTGATGTGGAAAAAGCCAAAGACGCATGGACCAAGGTGGAAAACAAAATGCGGGCAGACGGCTCAACTGAAACCGAGGTTGAATATGCACACAAAAACTTTTATATGCTGGATGCGCAGAGACACTTTGTGGAGGACAGCTTTGATTTTGTGGTTGGCACAGTCGGTGTATTTACCAACAACGAAATTGTAAAAAAGGCGTGTGCCAAAATGCAAACCAAGATATTGGATTTCTTAAACTTGGTTGAAACGCGCGCATGTCCCATTGAAGTCAGTGCAACCACCATGGAAAACTGCTACGACATTTCTTTGGAAAATGAAGACTACACTTTAGGAAAAGCACTGGAGTTTTACTTTTATGACCAGTTTTATATGAAATCGAAAAAACTTAATTTCTGTGCTTTTAAGAAAATGCACCCGCATGATTCAAGTAGTCGCATTCGAGTGGCTTATGTGCAAAACGTGTCGGTAAATGATATTGAAACTGATTTAATTCAAGCATGCAAAGAGCTGCAGGAAGTGTATGTGGCAATTTACAAAATGTTCTAACGAGGGACATAGCAGTCCCGCAGGGGCTGCAGGCCTTGTGACTACGTTCCCTTTCAGCCGACTACCCTACGGGATGTCGGCATAAGGGCACCCTCCTTATACGGCATACATGCGTATGCCAAGAATAATGTTTTAATTTAAGCTGGCCCCTCGATTTTTTATGCAATAGTTGTATATAAATGTCTATTGCCACAAATAATTTGGGAGGTCCTTTCAGAGGATTTAGTTCTAAACAGACCATTACTAATTATAAAACTACTGAAACTGTGGATACACGCAAAGTGCTTCGAATGGGTTGGAATACCGCGTATGCTGCCGGCAACGTGCAAGGTCGTAGTCGCGTTATTACCCCTTTTCGCGCCGTAAATAACAGCGGCGATTATTTAGCGCGTGTGAATTATTCTTCTGGTGGTCCCAATCCCACAAACGCCTCTAGACCCGGTTACGCTCGTCGCATTGGTTCTATTTGGACCAACACTGATGCCACTGGCATTCCTGCTTCTTCATGCAACGTAAAGTTTGTTGCCGACAGTTCCGAGTATTCCAAGTTCCGCAGACAACAGGCGGTGAATCATAATTATAACGACGCCTCTCAGGGTGGATACAACAACTCTGCCTATAGTGCGCTAATGGCGGTTCGTCGCCGTTAACGGAGGAACCAATGGTTCCTCCGGCCACCTCCTTTATTGTTACTGATAGTGGTATTATAAATACTTTTATATAATATAATGTACAACTACATCGTTGAGTTTGTTGGAACTCTATTTTTCGTTTATATTGTCCTTGCCACCGGAAACCCTTTAGCCATTGGTTCTGCTTTAGCCGTTGTTATTTTGCTTGCCAAAAACACCTCTGGCGGACATGTAAATCCCGCGGTCAGCCTTGCCATGGCGTCTGCCGGTGCTCTTCCCGCTACTGAGCTATTTCCTTATATTATTGCCCAGTGCATGGGTGCTTTGGTTGCTCACCAAGTTTATTTGCGATTTAAACTATAAATTGCACTAATATAATTATATTATTGATTATATTAGTTTGTACTTACATACCGTGTTTGGGCAGCCCCTATTTGACCATATACATTGACTGGTTTAATAGTAACCTGCGCACATTCATTTTTTAATGTTGTATTATAGTCGGGTATATTGAATGTCATGCTTTGATTAAAGTTTGCGTCTGCCGAGTCTAACATGCTTTGGTTAGAACGCGAATCAATTACAATATGTCGGTCCACTTCTTTGCCTTTATATTTGCACTTGGTGCCCGTATTGTAAAAGTAAAGCATTCCTAAAGGGGTTTTTGAAAATAGTTTATTTGACACATTGCCGTCCAAAGCTTTGCCGTATTCTTTGATGTCGTTTTTTATTTTCTTAAAGTTGGTGCCATCATAGGGTGCCTTTACATTGTCAGCATACGATGCAAACTCAACCGGTTTGGGCAACACTGGTTTTTTTGGCTTGGGTTTTTTGGGTTTTAATATTTTTCCAACAATACCTTTACTTGTAAATTGCTTGCCAATTGCACCTTTTTTTCCAAATGCTTTGCTTATGGCGCCTTTTTTTCCAAATATATTTTTGCTTTTTGCTCCCTCTCTGATTCGATATGGTTCAATTAACAATATTAATAACAAAAATGCCAATAAATATATTGCAACGTGCAGCATATATATTATTGTAGGTAATTCTGCGCACAAAACCAATCAACCATTTTGGGTTTGTTGTATTTTTGCAACCATTTAACTATATTATTGTAACTAAATGAATCATAGCGATTGTTAAATGTTTCATTCAACCATTTGGCCACCTTAATATGTTCATTAAATAACGTAAATGGTAATACATCATTATGTATTGTATTGTTTGGTATCATGGAATGCAACCATTTTGCTACATTTAAATGTCCATTTATACACGCAGATGTAAAAGCATGGTTTGAAATGTTAATACTGGGGTTTAACGTGAGCAACCATTTTGCTATATCTATATGTCCGTTTGTGCATGAAACTATAAACGCATGTGATATATCAATATGGGGATGTGCAGAAAGTAGTTTTTGCGCATCCTTAATATCACCGTGTTTGCAAGCTTCCACAAAAGAATAATTGTTATAAACGGGCGCATATATTTCGTATTTATTGTGGTTCAACCAGTTCAAAAGTTTAATAAATCCTGGGTAATTTGGCCAGCACAAATATGTGTCATGTTCGGCAAATATATTAATATTTGGCTTAATGGACAATAACCAGATGGATACGTCCAAATGACCATTGTAACATGACCATATAAACGCATATTCATTGCATGCGGATATATCAATGTTGGGGTTTAGACTAAGTATATTTTTTGCAACTTCAAGTTGTCCATCATAACATGCCCATCTAAAATCGCGGTCTGTCATGGATTTATGACGATTTATTGTTTAGATTTGTTTTCTAATACCTTGGATATTAGTTTTTGATGTGCATCAACGATGGTTTGGGCGCGTTTAATAAACGATGCTTCCGCCGAACGAATTGCATTGATATCGGACTGCTCCATGTTAAACGAGTTAATGTCAGAGGCAAGAAGCATAACACCCTTGTTTCCAATATATGTGTCATTCACGTCCTTCAAGTCCAATTCATTCTTGTATATTCCGTTATTAATTAACATTCGCATATTAGAAAGAATGACATATGGTTCAGTAGCCGATTTGTCCAATTTTACGGGCATATACAGGTCGCTTAACTTTAGTGTTCTAAGCACGTCCATTTGACTATTGACGCGCTCAAACAGGTCGGCCATTTGTGTAGCTTTTTCGGTCGCGTTTTCATCGGGTTCATAAGAAGGCACTGAAGGCGTTGTAGCCACGGTTAAAGGCGTAGCCACGATTGAAGGCGTAGCCACGGTTGAAGGTGCAGCCACTGTTAAAGGCGTTGAAGCCACGGTTGAAGGCATAGCCACGGTTGAAGGTGTAGCCACTGTCGAAGGCGTTGTAGCCACGGTTGAAGGCGTTGTAGCCACAGTTGAAGACCCAGAAACATCCATAGTAGAACCGGATACGTCCATTGAAGACCCAGAAACATTCATTGAAGACCCAGATGCGTCTTCAAAACCTTCTAAATTCAACAACATATAGTTTCGATACCAAGGGTAAAGTTTAATATATGGCTTTAGTAGTGCATGTGCAAATAATAACACCAAAAATGTAATAATTATAATAGAAACAATGGTTTGAAGCATATGTATATATAACTAAAAGAAAACTCCAGCCAACACACTGATAAGGAGGGTTCATAAGGGAACGTAGTTCCCTTAAAAATTGAAACAATTTAGCATCGTTTGATTAAGAATATAAACGTATTTTTATTAATTTATATAACCATGAAGCGTCCTATTCTTGTGTCTATTGAAGGTAATATTGGAGCCGGAAAATCCACCGTTTTAGAAAATATGGAAATCTACTTTAGTAACAGTAAAGTATTATTTTTGAAAGAGCCGGTTGATATTTGGGAACAATTTAAAGATGCCAGTGGCAAAACTATTCTCGAAAAGTTTTACGGAGACCAACGCCGATATGGTTTTACATTTCAAGTAATGGCCTATATTACTCGTTTATCTTTGCTCAAAAATGCCATTGCCCAAAATCCGGACATTGACGTTATTATTATTGAGCGGTCATTGTGCGCGGACAAAAACATTTTCATGAATATGTTGCACGATGATGGGATTGTTGAAGATATGGAATACAATATTTACAACAAATGGTACGACGAGTTTATCAAAGATTATCGTGTGGATGCGGTCATATATATGGATTCGGACCCAGAGGTGTGCCAGCGCCGCATTGCCAAACGATGCAGACAGGGAGAAGAAGGTATTCCATTGAATTATTTGACAAAATGCAGAGATTATCATAGCAAATGGTTACTGCACAATTGTGCAAACCATGTTGTTATTGATGAACACATTGAATTACACCGCATCAACCATGAAAATTATGTGTATCCAGTTCTTCATGTCAATTCAAACGTAGATACAACATACGAACCCACAAATTACGAATCCACCTGTGTAGGAAACCTGTGGCTTAAAACCATTCGTGATTTTATTTACACACTGCCTAATCATTAAATACAAAATACTTGGTCATAATGTATGGTTTGTCAGTGTGCCTTACATTAAAGTCATACAAGTATTTTTTATCGTCGCATATATCAATTTGTTTCCAAACGTGAATAAACTGCAGGTTTAATATACCTTGGTCATTTGTTTTGCAATGCGGGTATTTTTCCACAAGGTCGCATAGGCTCTGTAACGTGGTGTCACCGTCAATGAGGTCTGTGCTGTATAACATAATGGTGGATTGAAAATAATCCAAGTTTTGAAGAGCCTCTGGTATAGACTCAATAAACTGGTCCTTAAGTTTCCATTTGTATGTGGGGTATGCGTCCGAATGGGCAACCAGTGTGTTTGGTTTGGCTTGAGCCAGGACAGGCGCAATATTATCGTATATTTTTGCTCCACAATCAATGTAGAACACGTATGACCATTGTTTAAAAAACGGCGTAAATAAATAAAACTTGTGATATTGAAACAATTTGTATCCAAATTTGTCGCACTTGGCATTGGCAGTATTAATTTGATTTACAGTGTCGCTGGAAAACGTAAGGTCGGGCTCTTGACGAATTAGTATTTGAGAATATTTAATGAAAAAAGGTTGTTTTGCCAGCTCTTTTACATTGATGTCACTACCCACCAGCAATACTATGGGGCCCGCATATTCACCCACGCTGATTAGCATATTGCATGTGTCAAAGAATTTATCCAAATACCGGAAATTGCATACAAATGCAACACAAACGTCGTTTATCATGTTAAATAATTATCTACATGTATTGGTTTTATTATATATTACAATAATATATAATATGTCAGATGTTCTTATTGGACCCAAGCCTGCGGCTTTAAGCGGAAATACCGCTATGTATCAATCAAAAATGAATGGAGGATTAAAATCCAAACGTAACAAACGCAACAAGAGTCGCCGAAACAAATCGCGTCGTCATCGTCGTTCTTAATGTTAGTTCTCCAAAATGTCCTTGATCAAGGACATTTTTAGTACTGTACATATGGGTTTATTCTCCGGCTGGAGAATAAACCTTAAACAGCATTGCTATCGTCGTCGTCATAAGACACGATTTTAGGAGTTGTAGATTTCAATGTGCTAACTTTTTTATCCAAATTTTTTAATGTGAATGCGCGAGTGGTCCCATTAAATACTAATCCAGGAATATTAATAATTTGACCAGTGGTTTTATTATACTCCACTTCTTTTACTTTTGACATTTTATCTTTGGCCAAACATTCGCTGAAAAACGTTTTAAGTCCCTTTACCTCTTTCATTGGCAATCCATTGTCCTTTCCGTATTTTTCGGCAAATGCATGCAACTTTTGAATTTTAAGACGTTTATCCAATTTGTTCCATGGCTCTGCGCTCATGTTTTTCTTCTCTGTTTCCAGTAATTTATCAATGTGGTCCATTGTTGTATTGGCAGTCTCTTCGTGAGTTCCAATAAATTGTTTGTACTTTAACATTGTTTTGGTATCGTCATTTTGAGGTATAGGGTCGGAAGTTTGTTTATTTTGTGAAAACATATTATTGTGTTCTTTCTTTTATATTATTATCAAAAATATGTTTATATACTTTTCATGGATGCAAAAACTGTTGTTTTACCGGATGCAAAAACTGTTGTTTTACCGGATGCAAAAATATTTACATTGCCTGTAAAAGAAGAAAAACCTGTAAAAACAATTGCCAAAAAAGAAAAAGCCATCAGAAAAGAGGCAGCACAATGGAGTTTGCCACTAGAGTATTTAGACCCAGAGCTACAGCCGTTGTGTTTTACGGAAATGTCAGTATGTGGTCTTGCAAAGCGACAAATTATGAACAAAATCCATGGATATAAATCGCAGGACATTGAAAAACACAAATACAATCCAGACTTGTTTGTGGATTATGATTTTGTAAAAAACTTACTTATTGAAAAAAACTTTAAATGCTATTATTGTTCGGAACCAGTATTTGTATTTTACAATCATGTTCGCGAAAACAAACAATGGACTTTGGAACGCATTGATAATTCCATGGGACACAACAAGGACAACGTTCAAGTTGCATGTCTTATATGCAATTTACGCAGGCGAACCATGCACCACGAACGTTACTTGCAAACCAAACAAATGATGGTGGTTAAAAAAATAGAGTGAATGTTAGATACAATATTTATCCGTTGGTACAGACGGCGTTTTAATACAAAACACTTTACAATCTTCCAAAAATTTTGGACATGCGATTTGATTTTTGTATATTATAAACTGCATCCCCTTTTCTATAACTTGCTCATTCAACAACATTCGTCCCTCCAATAAAAAATTCACTTCGTCTGCCTCCTTGTGGTAATGAAAGTCCCATTTTTCATTTTTATTGTGTGTTAATAATCCTATTTCCAATTGCTCCGTTTTAATTAAACTTGGTTCAAAATTACCAATAAACCAGCCGCGAACATATTGATTTAAATCATATTGACGTTCATTATCGTATATTATATTATTACTTATTTGCATTGGACTGTAACCAATTATATTTACTTGTATTTCGGCATCATTAATTGTAATAGTAACGTGTTCATTATTATATTTATTGCAATACTTGGTTAATGTTTTATAATCTCCAATATTATACAAATAATTAAAATAATCGTTTGGTTCGCCAACTGGATAGAAATGCTCAGACGCCGACAAATTTACATATCCAACACTTAGTCCGGATTCTAGCATGGATTGATATGCCAAAGATAAATAATATTCGCCATTGGGGGCTCTCATCGATTTGGCTATCATGTCTTTGTATGCGTTTGCAAATAATTGCGCCGCACTAAAATAATGCACGCCAACCAATGCATAATTACTTAATACTATTTTTTCTCTGCACTCGTTAATGTTGCCTTGCTCGTCCAAGCGAATAAAACTGTGTTTATCCTTGGTTCCCAGGACCAACTCATAATTCGGATTATATGTCAATACGCAGCCATCATACTTTTGACACTGGTTGTAAAAATAACCAAAGTCCCAATCTAACACCTGGTCAGAGTTAGATACAAGTAAAGGGTGCGACATATTTAGTTGGTCAATGATTGTATAAACGGTGGATGCCGGTCCTTCGGTTAATTTATAAACACTACTAATAATACACTCGATATTATGTTTGACGGCAATTTCGTGCAGTATATTTCGCAACGTTTCGTCATGGCCATGCTCTTCATTAATTATAAAATAATATGTGCAGGGAACATGAATATTTAATGATATAATAGCTTTTTCAATCATGTATTCTAGCTTCGTGTTAATTGGAAGCAAATACTTGTTTGTTTTGAATCCATAGTCTTTAAACCGGCTTCCTAATCCGGCCATTGGTATTACAACCTGTAACTTAGGCGCTTGTTGCATTCGTTAAATATAAATATAAATATAGATATGTTTTATATTTATATGCCAATAAAATATTTAATTGCACACCGCGGTAATGTAAATGGACCCAATCCGCAACGCGAAAATGAACCTGCTTACATAATGGAAGCCATTAAACAAGGGTTTGACGTTGAAATAGATGTCTGGGTTATTAACAACACAATATACTTGGGACACGATGCTCCTCAATATGAAACTACCCTCGAATTTTTGTGCAATCCTCGTTTTTGGTGTCATGCAAAAAACCATGCAGCTCTAACCTTAATGATACAAAACAAAAATAGAATTCACTGTTTTTCACACAATGCAGACGACTATGTGCTTACGTCGCAGGCTATTATTTGGGCATATTCCGGAAAACCTATAAATTCAGATACAATTTGTGTTATGCCGGAAAATGGAAGTTACAGTAACGCCGAATTAATGTCTTGTCTTGGCATATGTTCAGACTTTGTCTCCTCCTTTAATGTTAGTACTTTAAAATGTCCTTAATTAAGGACATTTTTTATTACTGTACATATGGGTTTCTTCTTCTCCCTGTTAAACCTTAAGTCCCCATTTTGAAATGGCCGCCATATATTCTTCGCCGTCCGTGCATCCATCAATAGCTTGACGCATGGCAATTGCCCCCGACTTGGACCCTCCTGGATGTCCGTGAATTGCTCCGCCCGTATTTGCCAAAAAGTTGATTCCAATTTTGGACTCAATATACTTTACAAGTCCAGGGTGCATTCCACAACTTAGTGCCGGCATAACCCCATGCTCATACAATATATCCAGCAACTCGCGCATGTAGGTTTCATCATCACTACTGTATCCACCAATCATACCGGCATGAATAAAATCAACACCCATCATTCCCGCCAATTGACCAATAATTTTAAAATCAATGGAAAATCGATGGTTCACGTCTGTCAAAATTTTATCCCCCGATTTTTGAAAATGCACAAAAATGGGTAAATCCAGTTCCCTGACTGCCTTATACACGCCAAGCCCATTCCAAAAATTAATATGAACGCCATTACCGCCAAGTGCATGAACCTGTTTTACACGTTCAATTACATATGGATAATCCGCATTAATGCATACGCAATACACTACTTTGCGACCACAATTATTAATATAATTCATAATAAGTGGCACTCGTTCCTCGATTGTGCAAAATGCAGGGTTGGATAATATTTCATCTTCTTTAATAAAATTTACTCCACCTTCCACCAGTTCTTTAACCATTTCGAGTAAGATTTGCGGACTGATTCCAGTCTTGGGTTTAATAATTCCGCCCAATAACGGTTTATCATGCACGCCCACAAAGTCACGAATCTTTTGAATTCCGTGTTTGGGTCCCATAAATGCGCGCTTTACCTCATCCGGAAATTCAAGTTTCAATAAACGACAGCGCAATATATTATCAATATCTAATTGGCCGCCCATCAATTGTACCATTAATTGCGTAATTCCGTCTTCTTTCCAATTGGTATTTACCACAGGAAATGCAATTTGAACATTGCCGCGTTTTACTTGTTTCATTTGTTCTTCGTCACCAATTACCTTGCATGAGTACTTTTCAAACAATTCGTCGGTTTCCCATTGGTTTCTAACGTGTGGATTTCCAACACTTTGGCCAATAGCAAGTTCCCAGGCAGCGTCGCGTAAAGAATGTTTTCCCTCCAAATCATATGTCGCAATTACATATTCGTCGGCAACCACAAAATCTTTAAATATCATAATATAATATTATTACGATATTTCTCTATGCTATTTATTAATAAATATTTATTTTCGAACCGCAATTGCAATACCCCAATCTCTAATATCATTACAATATTTATATACATCAAACAATGTGGTGTCAATACTTTCCACTGCAAAATAGGGTCCAGAATGAGAGTTTGTATCGTGCAGCACAACCATACCATCTTTTGATAACATGGACACGTATTCCCACTCTTTATATACTTGATTAATGGAGTGGTCGCCGTCTATCATAAACACGTCAATTTCCTCTATACCCATGGTTTTAAAAAAATCACATATAGAGTCATAGTTTTCCGACCGTTCTTGAATGATGTGAATATTTTTATCGGGATTGGAATAACTGGACAAATCGCGAATGTCTATTCCAATGTAAATATCATGGTCGCGTTTGTTATCCAAAAACACCGATGTGCTTGTTCGACTGTATTCATCTGCTAATATTCCAATTTCCACAATAACCAGTTTGGATTTTTTTTTCAACATTGCATCAAAATGGTTTTTCAACGCCTTTTGATTATCATACGAAAAACATTGGGACTCGCCATTTTTGCCACATCCATTTGAACCATTGAATGGATACCACGGATAGTCTTCACTATTATAAGCTGGATTTGCAGTTGCAACATATTTGCATTTCAATCCAAACGTATTAGTTTCTTCTATAATTACTGGCGTTAGCGTTTCAATAGGTGCATGAACCACCTTTGTATGATAAGGTTGTATATCTGTTGGGACAATATTTATCATTATAATATTTTTGGTTATAGAGTTTAAATACTTTTTATGGTATTGTAATTATGCGCATTGGACTTCTATTATCTGGCAATATAAGAAACTTTGATGCAAGTCAGCCAGCAAGCTTTAAAATCTCTGACTACTATTCCGAAATTGCGTGCAAATATAATATGGACGTATTTTGTTTTACCGACGATAATTATTATGTTTATAATGACATCACGCATTTGAAAGAAACTTATGAAAATGTTGCTGATATGGGAAACCACGTGCCTTGTGGAAATATTGTATATACTAACCACGAAACTGCCTCTGCGCATATAAGTTCCATATTAAATGCGACATTTGGTTCGCATTTAAAAAAGTGTAAAATTATTCCCTATTTTGCACCCTTTGTGCCCATTCAAATCGATAATCCTTATCATGTTGTCTTTTACAATACCCTAAATCGTCCCACCAAACAAAAAAATAACATTGTTAATTCGTGTTATAAGTTGTATTGTGCATATAACTTGCTGCAAGAACATGAACGCGAAAATAATATTAAATACGATATTATTATAAAAAGTCGTTTTGACTGTGCGCCAATGGACATATTAAATTGTGTTGATATTCGAGAACTTAATTATTCGAAAACACTTTATTGCGGGCATTGGACCGGATTTTTATATGACCATGCTGCTATTGGCAATCGCGCCATTATGCACCATTATTGCAACTATTACAACACAATTTCGCCTAATTTGTTGGATAGTTCGTATTGCAAAGTATTTTGGGGGCCGGACGATGTTTGTATCGGCGGCTCTAATATTAATAATTACTTGGACATCAGCGACTCCATGGAATATGGTCTTACCTATTTAATTAAACATGTGCATGGCTACAAACTAGACGATGGTGGAATAAATTTTCGATACTTTATTCCGGGGTGTTTGTAAAAAGAACAAAATTACCGATATTAGCGATAACATGCAGCATGCAATGCCAAAATGTGGATAATCCAGTGTCTTTATTTGCACAATATGTGGATATTCCATAACAACTGATTGCTAAACTCATAATCGCATAATATTCAACATATATGGTTGTATTAAATGCATAATAAAGTTGATATAGTAATCCTGAGATTACTACTCCAATATCCAAATAACGGCGCCACGAATAATCCGGTTTATACCAATATAGTATGGATGTAAAAAATACAGATAACGGAATTAGATGGATAGCGTTTGTAACTTTCTGATAATATCCATAAACACTGGATACTAATGACAGCCAGGAAACATACCATATATATTTTGAATATTCATACGGAAGAACCAACGGTTCCAAATGTTCCATAATAAAGTTATAATAAACATGCATTTAAATTTGTTTAAAGGTATCCTTGGTTCCATGTATAATGGTAGAACCCGCGCAAAAACTTGATTACTTTTTAAAAATGAAAAAAATCCCAAATATTGTATTTCACGGCTCATCTGGTAGTGGCAAACGAACTTTGGTTTCTAATTTTCTTAAAAAAATATACGGCTCTGACCGTGCCAAAATGAAAAACAATGTTATGCTTGTTAATTGCGCCCATGGAAAGGGTATCAAGTTTATACGCGAAGAACTAAAAAACTTTGCCAAAGCAAATATGCAGTGCAATGAAGACACTTGGTTTAAAAGCATTGTGTTGTATAATGCCGACGAGCTTACAATCGATGCGCAATCGGCATTGCGACGATGTATTGAACTATTTAGCAATAATACGCGGTTCTTCATTGTGGTAGAAAATAAGCAAAAATTGCTGAAACCCATTTTGTCGCGATTTTGCGAAATATACGTGCCCGACGTAAATGTGTCATTGGACTCGGCGAATCCCGTGTTTGGAAGCTGGCGACCCCCCAAAACTTATATGGACGTTAGTAAATGGCTGCAACCGCCGCCCACCAATCACATGCAATGTATAGAGATATGTGACCAAATGTATGATGAGGGCGTATCGTGTTTGGACCTAGTTCATGGTATTATAGCGGAGCAACCTTCAGAACCTTTAGCGGAGTCCATCCAGTTTTGTTTCGAAAAGGTAAAGGGCGAAATCAAAAACGAAAAATTGTTGATGATGTATATGCTCGACTACGTTTATCTTCGTTCAGAACGGGGGTTGAATAATATATCCTTTTTGTAAATGGACGACTTTGTTTTGGCAAATTTAAATGAATCGCGCAACGAATGGTGCAGCCGGCTGGTGAGTGTGCTGTCTCCACGCATTATCGAAGGAATTAAATCTATTTTTAACGAGTCTTGGCAAATGAGTGTGGATAACAAAGAGCTTGACAAGTATTTAATGACATTTCAGAACTTCTTGTGCCGTGTGCCCAAGTGGAACGCCAATATTATTGAGGCCGAAAAGGTACGCATCATTGAAAAATCCGGGTGCAACTATTTAGAAGATTTAATTACATGTGTGCATGTCATTCAACTTAAAGTGCTTACTTGCGTGCGTGTCGGGACCAGACAGAAGAAAATCGACATTTCCATTCCCCGACTGAACGACTTTTTGCACAAGGTGTATATCAATGTTGCCAGTATGGTGTATAAAAACGCATATTTGTTTGACCGAAGCGCCTCTGCACTTGCCCAGCAAAAAAACAACCGCGAATTTGAGAAAATCATTGAAGAGTGCATTTTGAAGACCATTCGCGATAGTATTCCAACCGAGGCCATTGTGCGTGCTTATTTGGACGAATCCGTGGAACAAGAGGAGGAAATCGTGGAGGAAAAAATCGTTGAACCAGAGCCCGAACCAGAACCCGAGTCTGAGTTAAAACCTGAACCAGAGCCAATAAAGGAAGATAAAAAGGAAGAACCTGCAGTGCCCTCTGTGGTGCCGGCAATTGCCAATTTTGATGACAAGCCCGTTGTTAATCGTCTAACATTTGATGACCACGACCACGTCATGCACGAGGCCGGACACGTGGAACGCGTTAATGCGCCCAAAACTATTGAACGTTTGGAGGAAATCAGTGTGTCGCGTAATTTGCAGCGGAAACTGGAAGAGGCCGAAGACGACGACGAAGACCGACTGAAAATTGGCGGCGATGACATTGTCATTGACCTGGGATTTACCGATTTAGACGGCTCTGGTCCGTCAAATGGCGACAACATTGTGTTGGACGGAATTGAAGAACTATAACGAGGCACAAAGCAGTCCCACTGCGGCAGGAGTCGAAGACTCCATAGTCCTTATACCCTATTGGTTGCAATGATATAACCTAGTTATATATAATGTGCTACAGTGTTGAATCGAGTTTGCGAACGTCATTTATGTCTTTTGTTGCCATTGCAATTCTTATTTCCAGTGGCATTAAAAAATTCCAGTACTTAGGTGCGGTATTAATTGGGTGGTGTGCAATGCAGTTTGCAGAGGCGCTGCTATGGATGGAAAATCCAAGAAAGGGATGCACTGCTGCTAATAAATGGCTTACACTCATATTAATACCAATAGTGCTTATGATGCAACCACTTGGTCCCACATGGGGGTCTTTATTCTTTGATTCATGGGCGAAAAATCGCGACTTTATACTGCGTTATTCGGCGTTTGTCGTTATTGCGGCGTTTGCAATATTTGTGGTGCCATTATCCGATAACTATAAAACTTGCACCACAGTAACCCCCAGCGGGCATTTGAACTGGTTTACTTACGAGCTTGACTACATTTCGTGGTTTTATGTATTAGGTACATTTATTTGGGCAGCCATTATATTATATCCATTGTATAAATTTTGGCCGGGACAACGGTTGTGGCCTTTTTATATTATTCCGCTGATTGGCATATTTGCGGGATTTATGACCGACAGTCCTGGTAGCATATGGTGTTATATTACTAGTTATGGCAGTTTGTCGGCGGTTGTTTTACTCATGATGCATAAACTTGGGTATGGCGTTATCTAGAAGAAACCTGCGGTTATACGGATTGGCCGCAGGCCAATCTTACGTCCTTGCCACTTCCCTTATACCAGCCACCTACGGTGACTGGAGAATATTGGTTGCTCTTGCTGAACACAGTGTCAAAATTGTATTCTCCAAACAACCGTAGGTTGTTTGGTATAAGGAGGGGTTATAGGGGAACGTTGTTCCCTATGCGGTTGTTTAGCGCGTTTCATTTCCATTTTATTGTATAAATAAGATGGAAGCCATTATTGCCCTCGTTTTTATTGCCACCGTGCTGTTTATTTTAGTCAAAATCATTGAAATGAAATACGTGCAAAAAGAGTTGCGGCCTTTGAAAGAGCTGGTTCGCGACGCCGTATTTGTTGCCGCATGCACCGGCGCCGCATCTGCCGTTGTTTTTACCATGCATAATTCACTTGGCGGATTCTTCGGAGCTATTACCGAAAAAACCGCTTTACCCGCCGCGGCGCCTGTTTTCACGGACAATCCGGGATTTTAAGGTAAATACTTAAGCCTGAGAATTTACCTTAAACCTTTTGTTTGCGCAGCTTTCGAGTTTTACCTCCAAACACATTAGGGTCATACACGTAACTTTTAGGTTTTGTATTTGTATTATCGATTATATGAATATCTGATGCTTCAAGAATGCTCAGCATATTTTTGTAATTCATTTGAAAAATATGAGTTGGTGTTTCGACAAACATTGTAGTATGAATTAATGTTTGAATTCCAGATATGTTCGATATAACATAACTTATATTATTTGTTAAATAGCTTTTATCCATTGCATTGTTAAATAATCTCTGAATGTCTGCCCAAAAAAATGATTGACGCCCATTAAATTCGCTTGTGTCAAAATCCATAATTATTGGTTTATTATTTTCGTCAATTAAGATATTTCCAAAATGCAAATCTTTATGAACAAATCCGGTATTGGTGAATGCATCATAAAGATTTGTAATTACTTGGATAAGCATATTTTTATAAAGTTTTGGGTCTTGTTTTGTATTTAATAAACTGTTCAGCGTTGTTCCATCATGAATGTAAGGCATTACTAATACATCAACATTTTCCGGTTCGTTTGGCTTGCATAATTCAAAGTTAGTTGTATATATGTTTGTATTTATATTATTTAAATTGGTGGCATTGTGACAACTGAATAAACAATGCATTTTTATGAACCCATTAAATGGTTCAAGCCGCTTTGCAACATCATATTCTTTTTTTACAATATCATTTGTTTTTCCGATTTTCACGACAACTTTACCGTAAGTTTCCTTTACAACTGCATTAATTACCATGGTATGCTTTGCACGAACATCACCGTTTAATACTTGCAGTGATTCAGGGTCTTCACGGATTTTATCACAATCAACGCTGTATTTATATTGTCCTCGTGATTCTCTGCGCGTTTGTTGCAAATATTGACTCATAATATTGTATATTATTATATTATTTATACTTTTTAATAGCAACTTAACTTGGCAGGTAATTCCCTGTATTTAAATCCATTATACAATTTGTTTTCTGCCATCGCTTTCATCAATGTCTTATCGCATACTTTTTCTATTTTAATGCAATCATGTTTAAATTGATATTCTCAAAGCAATATGCCGTCTTCCGAAAAAACCCCAAACCCGTTTTTATACAGTAACACCTCTTTTCCATACTTATCTTCAAATTTTGATACTTAAAAGTAAAAGTTAATATAGTATTATAATCTTTGCTCCACCAACTTGTGGAGCAAAAATATTAATATAACTTACTTTAACTTAACGACTTACTATTGCTCCGCAAGTTGTCGGAGCAAAAGATTAATATAACTTACTAACTTAACATTTTGCTTTAGAATATTCTAAATATTCGTAATATAACATAATCGGTTATTGCTTTCTCTGCAAAGAAAGCAATCGTATGGCGCCAGTAAAATTGAAATTTATATTTAATTCAAGAAATATTGTATAATCACAAAATGTCCAAAGAAAAATGTCAAGGCAAAGACCGCAATGGTGACCGCTGTCGTAATTATCCAGCAGAAGGTATGCTTTTCTGCAAACGCGCACATTTATATATGGCCGATTACACGCCTGAACAACTAGCTAACCTGCGATTTTGCAAAGGATGTAATAAATGGAAAGATTTGCCTGTTGATAAAAACCAATGCGTAGAATGTGCGGTTAGAGGCAAAACCAATCGGGAAGAAGCACGAGTTGCCGTTGTTTTGTGCAAAACTAGTGGTTGCCCGTTTAAGAAATCTGACGAAAACGATTATTGTGGTAAGCACCAACTATACATATTCGTGGATGAATGCAAAGCGCAAGGCGTTCGACCATGCCGGCGTTATTTGCATGGTTGCAGAGAAAAACTATCAGAAGATTATAACTACACAGCGTGTCGTAAATGTTTAGAATTAGAGCGTGAGCAAGATAATGCACGACGCGGAAAAGTTGATCCAAGCATTGTATCTAATAACAATAAACAATGCACCGCGTGCAAAGCTTGGAAACCATTGGAAGATTATACAAACAAAATTAACAGCAATGTGACATTGACTTGTATTAGTTGTCGAGATAACAATGCAATAGCCGACGCAAAAAGAGACGTGGAACACCGACGCGAATTGGAGAGAATTGCTTCACTAAAGCCAGAACGAAAAGCAACTAAAAAGGCATGGGAAGAAGCAAATCCTGAAAAAGTTGCACTTAAAACGCTTAATTATCGTGATAGACAACATTCGAATAATCAAGAAGAATATTTACGACGGAATGCAGATAATATGAAAAAGTGGAGAGAAAATAATCCAGAAAGAACACGAGAATTAATTGTAAATCAAAATACCAAAGTTCATACTTTATACAGAAATTACCAATATCGTTCGACTATAAATAAAAGAAGCTTTAATCTTACAATCGAACAATTTGAAAGTATTGTAAAAGAGCCTTGTTATTATTGTAAAGAATTAGAATATAATGGAATTGATAGACAAGACCATACGATTGGATACGAGTTAGATAATTGTGTTAGTTGTTGCGAAACATGCAATATGTTAAAAGGGTGTTTAGATAATATTACATTTACACAGCGCATTTATCATATTTTAAATATAAATAATTTTCCAGAAGCATTTGCAAACCACGGTTGTGTATCGTTTAATGAATATAAAAAACGTGCTCAAAGAAAACAGTTGGATTTTCAATTAAGCGAGTTAGAGTACAAAACTCTTATTCAAGGAAAATGTTATATATGTAAGAAAGAAAGTTCTGATATACATACAAATGGAATAGACCGTGTTAATAATGCTGTTGGATATATTACAAGCAATGTAAAAACGTGTTGTGCGGAATGCAATTATATGAAGAAAGACATGGACTATGACAAATTTATGGAGCATCTAAGTAAAATTTCAAAATGGATTCCGACTTGCGATAAACAGCGACAACCAAGTGTTAAAATAAATACACATATCAAAGCAAAAGAAGTAAAGATGACAAAAGAAGAATTAAAAGAGTTTCAAGATAAAATGCGCGAAGAACGTCGTAAAAACATGCGGGAAAAATATGCTGACCCCGTATTTAAAGCAACCAAAGCAAAGGAAATTGCTAATAATAAGTAGTAGTTATTTAATAAAAAATTATGTTTATGATATTTTTTATCAAATTTACACTGCAAATGCAGTTGTTGCAATAGCTTAAGCTTTTATACCGGTCATTGCTGGAGTGAGCATTTCCTATCACTCTTGACCCTGTGCTTTTTGAATGGGCACAGCACCCTCTCGGGTGGGAATAGACTATATCTTAAACGTTCATCGGAAGGGACTAGCTTCCTCACGTCCATCAGCATTTAGTCGTTGAACCGCCTTCATATTCTTGTCATTAGCGAACTTAGAAGACTGGCTGCGGATTGCCCTATAATATAAAACTTTTTACTATACCTTATGTTGTTAGCATAAGCCACTGCACAATTTCTCATACAGTTTAGTATTCTATACCTTGAGGATTTTCCCGCAATTTGGAGATGTCGCCTTTATAATAAAGACTTGCATGTCTTTTGAACACACATTTGCTCACATTATTAGTATTGCACCTAAATTTATGAGTAAGCCACACCAGCCATGCCGGCCATCACGCGCAGGACATTGTAACTGTAGGCATAAACACGGACCTTAGCTGTCGCGGTTCCGGCAACAGTTCCAGAGGAGAGCACCAACTGAAGAGTGGCGTTATCGATTCTGGAGAAGTTGCAACTGCCGGAGGGCTGGTGCTCCTCGGGGCGCAGAGCAAAGGAATACACGTTGATACCAGTGTCGGGGTTGCGGGTGTGATGCTGGAAGGGCTGCACAACGTCGAAATAGGAGCCCTCGCGCTCGGAGATACGGTCTTGGCCGTTGAGCTGGAGCTTGGCAACCACGACGGGGTTCTCGCCCCAGCAGTGCATGTTGAGGGCAGTCTCGGCGAGCACGAAGGTGCCGGCGTCGGAGAGAGCAGAGCCGTTGGGGGCACCAGCGTCTCCAGCAAATACGCCGTGAGACCAGTCCTGGTGAGCGCCCATAGCACCGCCGGAGACGGCATCAGTGGCACCGGGCATCTGGAAAACACCTCCAGAGATGAAGGCGTTGGCACCAGAGGTTTCGGCAGGGCCACCGAAGACATGGACGGCAGGAGGGAGGGCATCAATGGCATCGGTGTAGTTGAAAGGCTGGGCACCAAGGACCTTGAAGAGAGTGGAGTTGGACTCAAGGGAGGCGCAGTAATCCACGTTGGCATCGGGCTGGACAACCCAGATGAGCTCCTTGCAGGGGTGGTTGAAGTTAATCTTAATCTTGTTACTGGAAGATCCGACAGACTCGTCACCGGTGTATTGGAGCTGCTCAATGAGGTACTCGTGGGGGTTCTGGGCCATCTTGCGGCGCTCGTCAGTGTCGAGGAAGATGAAATCGACATAGATAGAGGCAGCAACCAGGGACTGCTGGTAGGCAGTGGTGACAGCACGGGAAGTGGCGTTACCATCATTGGCCAGGGTGGAAACAGCCCAGAGGCACTCACCAATGGGGCGGAAATCGATGTTAATCTTAACTTCGTGATATTGAAGAGCGACCAAAGGCAGAGCAAGACCGGGGTTTCTGCAGAACCAGAACAGCAGAGGGATGTACAGAGTGGTCTCGGGCAGGGCCTTGCGGGGAGCGCAGACCTGGCCGGGGCCGCCAGTAGAAGCACAAGGGCCGTTAATGTCAGCGAACGCGGGGTCAGTGATGTAGGTCAGCTGGGTGGTGTGACCAATCATCTTGTAGTAACCAGCCTGTTGCTCAGCAGACAGGGTAAGCTGGTTCCAGATGTGCATCCAGTCACCATATTGGCGGTCAATGCGCTGGCCACCAATCTCAACCTCAACTTGAGCAATCAGCTGCTCACCGGGGTAATCCAACCAACGAGCATAAACGCCGGTGCCGGATTGAGAGCCCAACATGGACTGGTTAATCTCGGGCAGGGTAACCTGCACGTAGGTGCGGTAAGCCAAGTCACCATTGCGGGAAATGGTGCAAGAAACACGGCGACCGAAGTCAGCCTGGCCGTTGAAAGTCTGCTCAATAGACTCCATGGCGAAGTTGGTGTGGCGTCTGTAGGACACCTTCCAGAAAGTAATCTCGGGGCTTCCAGTAAGGAAAACGTCTTGTGCGCCATAGGCGACTAGTTGCATAAGGGCTCCTCCCATTTTATATACTCCCTGAACACAACTTTTCCTAAATTTAAACGCTGAACCCGCCAAAAAGCACAAAAGCTCTACATTTCGCAAATTCGTGCAAATCTAATAATTAACATCTCTCGCAACATGGTTGAAAAAGTTATTGTAAATCAAACAAAAAATGGCCTAGCATGATATGCATATTACCCCGCAAATATAATAGTGGGGAGTAAGTGTATATGCCAACACTTTGTAAAAATCAGGCCTGCAGAGCCCATGCCGTATATGGATATGTGAAAGGCCGGCCACTGTATTGTTCCGAACACCGGGTTCAAGGCTCTGCCAACACCAAATTTATTATTGAACCACTACCTGTTCCTTCCAATATAACAATTCAGAGCTGTAGTCATCCACCCGCCAGCAATAAATACAAGGGATTGTGTAAAGATTGTTATATTCGCATGTACCCGGACGACCCACTGTCTCTGCAAACCGTGTATAAATCAAAGGCCACTGTTATTCAAAAATTCATCGACTCCAAGTTCGATGGATTTATCCATAGTCCCGATTTTAGCGATATTCACATCAATGGAAAAACGGTTCGGGTTGTGTATTCCAGTTCGTATGTGGCAAGTCCGAGTTCCAGTGTTATTACAATCATGTTTAATCCCAATAAATACACCAATGCAGACGGCAGCGTCTCTAATCCTCAACTATACACACGACTGCCGGGTTTAGAACAACAAATTGCAGAGAAGATGGAACAATTAGTGTAAAACCTCGCCGGAATTAACCTTCACAAACTTCTCTAAATAATCTTCAGCAAACACCTCTTTTTTACCATAATGGGATTTAGTAAATATGTATTTGTCGCCTCGTTTTTTTACTTTCCATCCATTTTCCAGTGCATTGTAAATAAATTTCATTTTGTGAAGTGTTTTGGAATCCATTCGTTTATGTATGGGCACAATTAGTATTTTAACTTACTCCGCATATATTATAATTATTTCATGTATCAAATTCAGCCATACAATATTATAACCACTAAAACTGTGACATCTTTCGTTATTGACCGAATAGAGCTTACGTTGTTCAAGAAGGCTCTCATTACCATTGTAATATATGATTCCGCCAAAATACCCGTGGATGTTCGAAGCATTGAATTATCGGGCAGTGATTATGAACAATGGAATAATGATGACAATTATGTAGTGCAATATGTGTGCAATAAACTGGGGTTTCTGTTACCGGGTTCTTCTGTAGAAAAGCCTGCCGTAGAAGAACCTGCAGTAAAAGAAGAGCCTGTTGCTGAACCAGTTACACCGGTAGAAGAACCGGTTGCAGAGCCTGTTGCTGAAGAACCAGTTACAGAGGAACCTATAGAAGAACCTGTTGTAGAACTAGTTACACCGGTAGAAGAGCCTACAAATTGAATTGTATAATATGTATATATGACCGATACTCGTAAAAAATCAAACAGAGGCGATTATGACCTTGAACAAAATTTATCATTTATGCATTATGAATATCAAAACAAATATGGTGCGCCAGAACAATCTTTTTTTCCTGGCAATGGACTCATTGGACAGCGTGTGTCGCGTGTCCATTTAGCCAATAATTCATGTGATATTGAATCCATGTTGCGCGGCATTGGGTCAGCAAATATGGTGCAACCCATGGCGCCGATTGTGCCAGATATTCGCACGGTGCGAACCTTGGATTTATACGAAACCCAACAACTGCAGTTGCCAGAACCGCTGGTTGTTAGACGCGGCGAACGCCCCGCTTGGTAGAAGAAACCTGCGGATTCAGCACCTGCGGTGCCTATGTCTCCTTGCCACTCCAACGGCAGGCACGCCAGTGCCTGGCGGCCTTTGGTCCCTTATACCAGCCTGCTATGCAGGCTGGAGAATACGGGTTTGCTCTTGCTGGACACTAATGTGTCCAGCGTATAAGGAAGGTTCAAAAGCGGTAGCCACTTTGCGGCTGAATAACGTAGTTTCCTTTAAAATTGAATTTCTAACATAATAATTCATTGTTATTAAATAAATTATTATTGTAAATTATTAAAAATGCATACGCCCGCAGCCATTCAGTACATGCTAAACGAATATACGTGGCTCGATTACATTCCATTCATGTATGTGGCCAAGTTGGGTCGCATTGCCGAGCTCTACGAAGACCACGGAGACAGAGCATCCGACCTGGTAATTGCAACCCAATACTATGTTAGCAGCGCCGAGTATTTTGCAGAGGCAGGGCAGTTATATAGGTCCGCCGTGCTTCGCATGAAAGCCGCCCAAAAATACCGCGATTTAGGAAACATGCACAATTCAAACATGCAGTATTTGGTTGCAAGCGACACATTTAGAGACCTTGGTAAAAAGGACTGTTTCGTTATGTGCGTGAGCCAAATAGCCAAAAACTTTTGGTCTCTCGGCGAATATGATAACGCCATTAAACATTTTGAAACGTGCATTAAAACAAACATCACTTTAGGAAAACACGAGGCAAACGTCGAGTTTATGGATAGTATTGGAACTATTTGGTCTCATATGGGCAAATATAATTTAGCAATAACCATGTATGACAAACTAACCAGCTTAACGGGGGATGCAAAATACATTTATATTGGCGGACTATTGCGCGTAGCTTCATTTAACGGTTCAATTCGAGAATATTTGGCAAGACAGTCGCATACATTTATTGGCAGCTATTATGGCGAATACTTGATG
>JACCDP011181435.1_pt1 | contig 29267 bp, 23 predicted proteins | sample 7445841 | NCBI WGS metagenome assembly JACCDP01 (sample SAMN15323441, study PRJNA562643) | freshwater metagenome | isolation source: river surface water | place: USA:Blue River Watershed | collected 2017-08-17 | reverse complement strand
TCACGCTGAATTTTTGCCAATGCTCTGAACTGATCTGCGGTGATGTCGCCAAGTGCTGCGTAAGCAATTGCCGAAACGGATCCATTTGCTGTTCCGCGAATAACACTGGTTTGCACCCAGCGCTTAAACGGATCATTTGATTTCAGATCAACGCGCACACCTTGACCAACTTGGGTGATTTCACCACTCGTTGCAGTGCCTGCTGCTTTGTCGCCAACAGAAACTACTTCTGGTGGAATTCCACCTGGCCATGTTGAGGAAGCGGGGAGTGTGTGACGAACCTTGATCACACGACGACGAACTTCGTCAATTCCAAGCTGATCAACAACCCACTTCAAACGTGCACGAAGTTTGTTGTCGCGGTTACCAGTCTGATCAAACACGCGAAGTGTTGCTTCAATCGTTGGTAACAGATCTTCACGTGAAGTGAAGTCTTCAAGTGCAAGCGCTGGGTGTGGTGTTGCGCCAAGACCACCAGCGATGTACACGCGGAAGCCTGGCTCAACAGTTCCGTCTTCATTTGTTCGTGAAGTTGCAACAACGCCAAAGTCGTTGAACATTGCTTGACCGCAGTCAGTTGAGCAACCAGAGAAGTTCACCTTGAATTTGCGTGGCAAGCGTTGACCAATTGGATTGCGCACGAAGTGGCGGAACGTTGCTTCGGCCCACGGCGTAACGTCAAGTTTTTCGTGAGGACATGCACCTGCAAGGTGGCAGGCCATGACGTTGCGCACGGTGTCGCCGCATGCTTCACGTGAAGTTAAACCAACCTCTGCAATCTCGCGGAGGAGTGCCGGCATCTTCGTAAGTTCAACGAAGTGAAACTGAATGTTTTGGCGAGTGGTGATGTGGCCCCAACCGCGCGAGTATTCGGTTGACAACTTCGCCATCAGTTCAAGTTGTTCTGGTGTAATTGTTCCTGCAGGCAACTTGATGCGCACCATTTGGTTAGTGCCGCCTTGGCGCTGGCCGTACACGCCGTTGTTCAAGCGAATAACGCGGAAGACATCTTCTTCAATTTCGCCAGCGAGGTACTGGGCAATGGCAACCTCGAAGCGCTCAATGTCGGCCTGCTGTTCCTTGTACAGGCTTCGTGTTTGCGCGATTACCGGTGCGATTCCCATGTTTTCCCTTTGCTGACCTGTATTTACGCCATTTGGCTAAATACGACTAATACGGTCAACTTTATCAGGAATTGGCATATCGGGCAATTGCGGCCCCAGATTATTCGTCGATTATTGGCCGGGATCGTGCCCAATCTCTCGAAGGCCATCATGCAGCGCTTTGCGCAGACGTCGAGCCATGTCTGGGCTGAAATGGCCGACCATGCCTTCGCCAGCATGTCCAATTTCATCAATCGTCAGCACAATGCGCGGCTCGGCATCGTCGTAGTCGTCACTAATGGCAACACCCCATGAAATGAGCTTGGCGTCTTCGTCTCCTGTAGGAAGGTCGCTTGGCTGGAAAGGGTAATCGTCAATCGATCTGCGCATGGGGCAAGTCTGACAGATTGCGAGTTAGGCGATGTACTTCACTCCGAGCAATGAAACCGTGGCAATGCACGCCCAGGAGGTGAGTGCAAGCACCAACGGTCGGCCTCCGACCTTCATGAGATCGCGGATCTTTACTTCAGAACCCAAACCAACGAGTGCGGCTGCAAGTGCCCATTGTTCAATCTTTTTCATCGGTGAAAGCCAATCGTCGGGAATTATGCCGGTGGTTCGCAGCACCACCATCGCAATGAATCCAACAACGAACGCAGGAATGAGGGGGGCCTTGCGTCCAGGGAAGCGCGGTGTGATGCCGGCAGAGGGCCGCTGAATCCACACGCTGATGACTCCAATGAGCGGTGCAAGCAGAAGCACTCGTGAAAGCTTGACCACGGTTGCTGAATGTACGGCATCATTTCCGCCCGTAGATGCGGTGGCGATTACTTGTGCAACGTCATGCACGCTTGCGCCCACCCAGGCTCCAAAGAAATGGGGGTCGCCAAGCCCAACAACATCGCGCAGCAACGGAAGCACCGCAATGGCCAGACTGCCGCACAGGGTGACAAGTGCGATTGCATAGGCAACCTCTTCCTCGTCAGCGTCAACAACGCCATCAACGGCGGCAACTGCCGAGGCACCGCAGATGGAAAAACCTGTGGCAATCAGTAGCGACAGCGATTTCGATACGCCAAGGCGTGGCCCAAGCCACATGGTTCCAAGGAACGTGGTTGCCACAACCAGCAGCACAACGATTACTTCACGGCCACCAAGTTCAACAATTTGTTTTGCTGCTAATTGGGTTCCTAAAAGCACAATTCCAAAACGGAGAACTCTTTTTGCAGCAAATTTTTGCCCAGGTGCGCAAGCCTTCGGGATGATGCCCAAGTTGCCGAAGACTACGCCAAGGACAAGTGATGCTACGAGCGGCGAAACACTGGCAAATTTCCAGTGGATATTGAAACCAACAAAGGTCACAGCCAAGGCAAAAAGCAGGCCAGGAAGGTACCTGCGCACAGCAACTATCACTATTGAATTGTAGAATTTTCGCGTGGTTACCGACAATTCACCGAGCAACGCACTGCTCCGCGAGCGGGCAGAATGGCGAACCCTGCTTGTGGTGGTTGCCGTGTACGGGCTAACTGTGCTCACGGTCGTGGGTTATGACGTGCTGACGGTGTGGTTGGCGGTTCCTCTGCTTGCGGTTCTCGGTGCTTGGCACCTGAGCATGCAGCACGAGGTGTTGCATGGACACCCGTTTAAGAGTCAGTTCATCAATGATGCAATTGGCAGCATTCCTGTCACGCTGTGGATTCCATATCTCGCGTTTAAAAAAGATCATCACGAACATCACAAGTCCGATCTCACAAATCCTGCACTTGATAACGAAAGTTATTACGTGTCGCAAGAGCAGTGGGACAAAGCAGGAAAAATTCGTCGTGCCGCATGGACGGCCAACCGCACCATTTTGTTCCGCATGTTTGTGTGGACCATTGTCAGCACCATGACCTATGTGTTGTCGGTGTTGAAGCGCGCAGTGCGCGGCGAAAAAGGTGATCGTCTTGCCGTTGCATTGCACATTATTGGTGTTGTGTTTGTTGTGTACCTTGTATCGCTCTCAACCATGCCGCTGTGGCAGTTTGCATTGGGCACGGTATATGGCGGACGCATCCTGAATGCCATTCGACCATTTCCAGAGCACAAGTATCAAAGCGGCATTGAAACACGAACTGCAATGATCATGGCTGGTCCATTTTTCAGTTTGCTTATGTTGAACAACAACTTGCACATTGCTCACCATGACGACCCCAAGATTCCCTGGTATCGCGTGAATGAGTTATCGAAGAGGGTGAATGCGGTTCAGCGCGCTCGTGAGGCGGGGGTGTTGTACGAAGGCGGCTATGCGGAGGTGTTCCGTAAGTTTTCGTTTAAGCCTGTTGATTCGCCTGTGCGCGAACGCAACTGATTAACGCGTTGCCACGACTGGGAAGCGCGGGTCGTTCAGCGCGTCGCCAAATTGCAAGCCGTTGCCTTCAATCGGAGGAGATGTTTTCCACGGGCGTGAAGCAAACACCGCATCGTCACCGACATAGCGGAAGCTGACAGCGCGACGTAATTGCACACCGGTGCCTGCGGTCCCTGGCGCAGAGTGGAGTGTGCGGTAATGAAATGCCACTGCATCGCCAAGTTGCACTGGAGTGGAGATTACTTCGTGAGCATTGAGTTCTTCAGCGGATGGTAAATGCACAAAATCGTGCGCCGAATCGACATACGCCGTTTGATCTTTGAACCGCTTCGGAATGAATCGTTTGTTCCACTTGTGGCTGCCGGCAATAAAGCGCAACGCAACCGAATCGGGAATGGGATCGAGAGGAATCCAAATGCTCACGTTGTCCATGCCGTCAATTCCGTAATACGGATCGTCGTGGTGCCATGGGGTGACTTCTTTGGTTTCGGCTTCTTTGACCAAAACGTGTTCGTGGAAGAGGCGACAAGTCGTTGTGTTCATCAAACTGAGAGCGGCCATAGGGACCGGGCCGTGTATGCCAACTTTGGCGAATTCTGGGAAGCGGTTCCAGTTCACGTAGTCGTCAAAGAATCGACCAGATGCACCAGTGGGGGTGTATTCGTTTGCCCACGGACCAGGGTTTGCCAGATTGGCTGTAACACCTTGGCGAAGTGATTCGAGAGCTTCAGGTGTAACCAGATTGCGCAATACGACCACGCCATCGCGTTGGTACGTGCTGCACAGTTGTGGTTCGATGGCCATGCCTTCACCCTAATTGGGAGCGAATTGACCTGGATATATGAAGAACCCGCCGGCATACGCCGGCGGGTTCCAGAGTTCCATTTAGCGGAGACCGCTCGTTACATGCGGAAGCCCTTGTTCACCATGGAGATGATGGCGTCCTTCAACGGGATGATTGAGTAGATGATTGCGCCGTTAGCGACAATGACCATCCACTGATCCCATGAGTCTGATCCAACACCCCAGCCCCCAACGACATCAATATCGATGACGGCCATCATGGCAATCGCCACGATGAGGTTCCAGTTCGTTCCAACGATTGGAATCTTCTTGATAATTCCTGATGCCTGGATGGTGCTCAATACTGAATCGACAACGGTGATTACCGCGCCGAGCAGCATTGAAAGGAGCACAAGTGCTCCCAAACTTGTCCAGAATCCTGCTGTTACGTCCATAACAATTTCCCCAGTTCTGTGGGCGTCGTTGCCCACGAATTCGACCATAAGTGAACTTGTGCGCAAAGTGGGGGATTACACGAGATTGCAACAATTTTGCCGATGTAATGGGGAAAATATCGATTCTGTAACACTTGCAAAGTCGTAAGGTTGGCGCGATGAACGGGGAAGTTTCGGCAAACGTAACGGGCGGCCCGTGGTCGCCTTTGCGCATTGCGATGTATCGATCGCTCTGGATCGCAGCCTTGGTCTCTAACGTGGGCACCTTCATGCACATTGTTGCTGCTGGTTGGGCGATGACGTCGCTCACCGATTCGCCAACGTTGGTTGGCTTGGTGCAAACCAGTTGGGCGGTACCGGGCTTTGTATTGGCCCTTCACGCGGGTGCATTCGCCGACATGGTGGAGCGCAGACGCCTGATTGCAATTACCCAGGTCCTTGCACTTGTCATTGCCGTTGGATTGGGAGTGCTCGAAATGACGGGCAACCTAGGAGTAACCACGCTGTTAGTCGGAACCTTCCTTGAATCGGTTGCACTCACCATTGCGGCGCCAGCTTTCATGGCGCTCACACCACAGCTTGTTGGAACGCAATTTCTTTCGCAAGCGTTCGGTCTCGATTCGGTGTCGCGCAACATTGCGCAATCAGTTGGCCCTGCACTTGCCGGCGCCGTAATTGCATTTACGAACCCTGGTGCAGTTTTTGTGTTGAACGCAGTTTCGTTTGTAGGAATTTTGATTGTCGTTCGCAAACTTCCGAAGTTCACCACTCAGGTTGAGAGCGCATCAAAGATCAATCACGTGATTAAAGATGGAATTAAGCACGTAGTCCGCACAGCACAATTGCGCAATATTGCAATGCGATTGGCCTTAGTTCTCGGTGCGACGGCTTCATTAAATTCCGTAATGCCCGTAGTGGCCAAAGAGTCATTGAATGTCGGCTCAAGTGGGTTTGGAATTTTGGCTGGAGCGCTTGGCGTTGGCTCGGTGCTGGCGGTGTGGTTGTTGCCAGTTTTGCGCAAGAAACTGAATGCCGAAATGCTCGCAGTAGTTGCATCCACGGTGTGGGCTGCGGCAACTGTCGGGTTCGCTCAATCATCAACGTTGTTCACCGCAGTTCCTGCACTGTTGTTGTGTGGAGCAACGCTCATGGTGCTCATGAATGTGTTGTTCTCCACATTCATTGCACAATTGCCAGATCATTTACGCGGCCGTGGTTCGTCAATTGGCATGCTGATGGCGTGGCTAGGTACATCTGTTGGTGCATTCGCATGGGGCTTCGCCGCGTCGTCAACTTCGGTTCGTGTAGCCCTTATTGCTTCTGCCGCAGTAACAGCCGGAATAGGGGTGCTGAATCGTGTGGCGTTGCCGTTAGGTGATGAAACGAATTAAGCGTGAACGGTGAGGCGGCGAACTGCTTCAACCACTATGTCGTCAACCGTGATGCTGCCGGCTTCAACCGCCTGAGCAAGGTCAACACGCATTTCATGTTCCCAGAATCGTTCCAAGTGAGCAACGGTTGCTTTCACGGCGTCCAAACTGCTGTCGGCAGCAAACTGGCGAGAAATTTGGTTGGCCATGCGGACAAGTGCGCTTAAGCGATGTGCTGGGTGGTCAAGTTCAGCTGTTGCTGCACTGCGACCTGGTGATACCTGCACTGCAGTCACTTTGTATTCAGGACAGTTGGTAGCCCAGTCGGAGTTGTCAGTAGTAATCACGTTTGCACCACTGATTGGGTAGTGGAACGTGGTGTACACCACTCCAGGAGCGACACGCTCAGTGATCTGTGCGCGAAGCACGGTGTTGCCTACGCGGCTAGCGATGGTGACTTCCTCGCCGTCGCGTACGCCACGCTCGAGAGCATCGCTCGGGTGAATTTCCAACAAGTCTTCTGCGTGCCACGCAACGTTCTTCGTGCGACGTGTTTGCGCACCCACGTTGTATTGGCTGAGAATGCGTCCAGTCGTGAGGAGAAGCGGGAACTTGCGAGTTGACTTCTCTTCAGTTGGAACGTATGGAGTTGGAGTGAACTTGCCAAGACCGCGCACAAACTTTTCTTTGTGCATGATTGGTGTGCCGTGTGGGTTGGCGTCGTTACATGGCCACTGAACACTGCCTTCAGCATCGAGGCGAGCAAACGACACACCCTTAAACGTTGGGGTGAGTGCCGCAATTTCGTCCATGATTTCGCTGGACTCGTTGTAACTCATTGGGTGACCGAGAGCATTTGCCAGTTCGCAAACAATTTCCCATTCGTGTTTGCCCGTTTGTGGGCGCATTGCAGGGCGAACGCGGTTAATGCGGCGCTCTGCGTTGGTGAAAGTTCCATCTTTTTCGAGGAACGATGTGCCAGGGAAGAACACGTGTGCAAAGCGCGCAGTTTCGTTTAAGAAGAGGTCCTGAACAATGACGCACTCCATTGACGAAAGCGCAGACTCAACGTGAGCGGTATTCGGGTCGGACTGTGCGATGTCCTCGCCGTGTACGAACAATCCCTTGAAGTTGCCATCGATTGCGTTGTCGAACATGTTTGGAATACGCAGACCTGGCTCGGACTGAATTGCAGTCCCCCACAGTTCTTCGAACATGGTGCGGGTTGCATCGTCACTCACGTGGCGGTAGCCAGGAAGTTCATGGGGGAATGAACCCATGTCGCACGAACCCTGCACGTTGTTCTGACCGCGTAGCGGATTCACACCAACGCCGTCGCGGCCAAGGTTGCCGGTTGCCATGGCCAAGTTGGCCATTCCCATCACCATGGTGCTGCCTTGGCTGTGCTCGGTAACGCCGAGGCCGTAATAAATTGCGCCATTGCCACCAGTGGCGAACAGACGGGCTGCTTCACGCACTTGTGCAGCAGGAACACCCGTGTGGGCCTCCATGGCTTCTGGGCTGTTTTCCTGGCGTGAAACGAACTCACTCCAAATTGCGTATTCGGATGGTTCGCAACGCTCGGTAATAAACTTGGCGTCGGCAAGACCCTCGGTCACGATGACGTGGGCAAGTGAGTTGATTACCGCCACGTTGGTGCCTGGTTGCAACTGCAAGAAACCTGACGCTTCGATGTGTGCTGTCTTCACCAAGTCGATCTTGCGTGGGTCAACAACGATGAGTTTTGCACCTTCACGCAAGCGCTTCTTCATGCGTGAAGCAAACACTGGGTGAGCATCGGTTGGGTTTGCTCCGATGAGCAAGATGACGTCGGAGTATTCGACTGACTTGAAGTCTTGTGTTCCAGCCGAAGTTCCGAATGCATTGCTGAGTCCGAAACCAGTAGGAGAGTGACACACTCGTGCACAGGTATCAATGTTGTTGTTGCCGAATGCCGCTCGCACCAATTTCTGAACAACGAATACCTCTTCGTTTGTGCAGCGTGAAGAGGAAATTGCTCCGATTGAGTACTTGCCGTGGCGCGACTGGATGCTTTGCAGTTTTCCCGCAGCAAACGCGATTGCTTCATCAAATGAAACTTTCTTCCATTCGTCAGTAATCGATTCGCGGATCATTGGTTCGAGTTGACGATCTTGGTGGTTTGCGTAACCCCAAGCAAAGCGTCCCTTCACACATGAGTGGCCTTCGTTTGCCCCACCATTTTTGTATGGCGTCATGCGCACAACGGTTTCGCCTTGCATCTCTGCCTTGAATGAGCAACCAACTCCGCAGTATGCGCACGTGGTAAGCACGGTGCGACGTGGTTGACCTAGTTCAATAACGGTGTTCTCGGTAAGCGTTGCAGTTGGGCACGCTTGCACGCAGGCACCGCACGACACACATGGCGAGTCAAAGAAGTTGCCGTTGAAACCGGCGGCTACACGTGAACCGAAACCGCGACCTTCAATGGTGAGAGCAAACGTTCCCTGAATTTCTTCACATGCACGAACGCAACGGTTACACACGATGCACTTTGATGAATCAAAAGTGAAGTACGGGTTTGATGTGTCTTTGCCGAGGCTTAGGTGGTTGTCACCGTCGTATCCGTAACGAACATCGCGAAGACCAACAGCACCAGACATGTCTTGCAATTCGCAGTCGCCGTTTGCGGCGCATGTGAGGCAATCCAATGGGTGGTCGCTGATGTAGAGCTCCATTACTCCGCGGCGCAAGCGCTCGAGCTTTGGAGTCTGTGTGCTTACGGTCATTCCAGGTGTGCATGGGGTGGTGCAGGAAGCAGGGGTTCCCTTGCGTCCGTCAATTTCCACCAAGCACAAGCGGCATGAACCAAATGGATCAAGTGAATCGGTTGCGCACAACTTTGGAACGTCTACGCCTGCAAGCGCTGCTGCGCGCATGACTGAAGTTCCTTCGGCAACAGAAATCTTTACGCCGTCGATCGTTACTTCGACTGCGGTTTGTTCTCCGTTGCGGATGCTTGGCTTTGGGGCCGGTGTACCGAGGTCGTGATCAATGAGTGTCATGTTGATGTTCCCTTGTTAGCCCTGAAAGTCTTCGGTGAAATTCTTGAGTGCACTGCGCACGGGAAGTGGAGTAAGTCCACCCATCGCGCACAGTGAACCGTCGGCCATCACTTCGCACAGGTCGACGAGTACTTCTATGTTGGCATCGCGATTAATGCCTGCTGTGATTTTGTCAATTAGTTCAACGCCGCGGGTGGATCCAATGCGGCATGGGGTGCACTTTCCGCAGCTTTCAGCAACGCAGAACTCCATGGCAAAACGGGCTTGTGCGGCCATGTTTACGGTGTCATCAAACACCACGATTCCGCCGTGACCAACCATTGCTTCTGCTGCCGCAAATGATTCGTAGTCCATTGGCAGGTCGAACTTGTCGGTAGGCAAGTATGCGCCAAGTGGTCCACCAACTTGTACTGCGCGAATTGGGCGACCGCTGTCGGTTGCGCCACCCAGATCGTTTATCAGTTCGCCAAGTGTGATGCCAAATGCGGTTTCCATAATTCCGCCACGGGCGATGTTGCCAGCAAGCTGGAACACTTGCGTTCCGCGACTGCGTCCCACGCCAAGTGCTGCATACGCTGCTGCACCGTCGGCGAGGATTGCCGGAATTGTTCCCAGTGACAACACGTTGTTCACCACGGTTGGTTTTCCGAAGAGTCCTTCGAGCGCTGGTAGTGGCGGCTTTGCACGAACAACTCCACGCTTGCCTTCAAGGCTCTCAAGCAATGCGGTTTCTTCGCCGCAAATGTATGCACCTGCGCCAACACGAACCTGAATGGTGAAATTAAAGCCAGAACCCAAAATGTTGCTACCTAGCCAACCTTGCTCGGTGGCTGCATCGACTGCTTTGTTTAACGCTTCTATTGCTTCTGGGTATTCGCTGCGCACATAGATGTAACCCGTGTTTGCGCCAACAGCCCAACCAGCAATCGTCATGCCTTCAAGCAGCATGAACGGGTCGCCTTCCATCAGCATGCGGTCTGCAAACGTTCCGCTGTCACCTTCGTCTGCGTTGCACACGATGTACTTGGTGGTTCCGGGTGCTTCAAGAACCGTGCGCCATTTAATTCCAGTTGGGAAAGCTGCGCCACCGCGACCACGAAGTCCGCTGTCGGTTACCTCAGTAACAACATCGCTTGGTGTCATTCCAAGTGCACGCTTCAAACCTTTTACTCCGCCGTTTGCTTCGTAGTCCTGCGCGGAACGCGGGTCGACAACACCGACACGCTGATACGTCACACGCTGCTGACGCTTGATCCACGGAAGTTCAGAAGTGAGACCAAGGCGAAGTGGGTGAGCGCCACCATGCAAAACATCGGCGCTCAGCAAACTGGCAACGTCGTCAACAAGCACTGGTCCGTAAGCGATGCGACCTTCCTTGGTTGCTACTTCGATCATTGGCTCGAGCCACATCATGCCCCATGAGCCGTTGCGCACAACGCGCACACCTTTTTGTTTTGCAAATGCTGCTGCAACATCGTCTGCACCGGCTGCGCGTGAAGCAGCATCGCGCGGCACGTACACCATGACGCCTTCGCCGGTGGTGTCAATCGACGGTTCAGGAATTCGCTTGGCGATTGCGTCGCCGATGATGGTTTCGATCGAAGTTTCGTTTACGCCACCAATAAGACGGCCATCAACAGATGCCGCTGGGCCGAGTGCGCAATGACCCAAGCAGAACACTTCTTCAACAACAACTTTTTTGCCGTCTCCTGCAAGCAGTGCGCGATCCCAGACATCGCGACCGCCGCGCGACTGACACGCTTCCGCACGACACACCTGCACGATTGGGCCTGCAGGTTCTTCAGTGCGGAAGTCTTTGTAAAACGTGATGACGCCATGCACTTCGGAAACCGTGACATTAAATACGTCGGCAAAAACGGGGATCAGTTCTTTGCTGATATATCTGGCATGGTGCTGCACTGCATGAAGTGCTGGCAACATGCCACCCTCAACGCCGGCAAATTGGCGGACAATGGCTTCAAGTTCGGGGAGCGATGCGTTGGTACTCAAGGCTCATAATCGTAGGCGAAATAAGGGCTAGAGCGACATTGAGGTCAAGATCCGCCCCTTTTTGGGGCTACTTGCGCTTCTTGCGCGGGGGTTTCACGGTGATGGAGGCATATTCACGCAAAAGCTCGGAAACGGAGACCATGAGGGCGAAGGCGATGGCGTCAATGACGGCCAGCGAGGGGTTGGCCGTACCCCGCTCAATCTGGCCCATGTAGGAGCGATCAATGTTGCATCGACGAGCCAGCTCTTCTTGGCTAATCGCAAGTTCTTTACGACGAGTGCGAATATTCAATCCGAGGTTCTGAGAAATATTCACGACCTCTATATATATGTCATTAGTCACTTAACTTCTACCGATTGACAGCCCACGGACAATATTCCGCAGAAGTTGAGTGCTATCCCCTCAATTGGTGTTGCGATTATGCATCAGAGCGCATCTATCCCTCAATGATTTAGGGGAATTAGAGGGACAAATATATTTCTCGAATTTCTTTTTCTGGATCGTTCAACACTGCAATTTCAGCGTTGATTTCCAGTGTGCTGCGGTCGGCAAGGTCAAATGCTGGCCACGATGGTGCAGAGGATTTTGCGAATTGTGCAATCTCGTCGGCGAATCGAGTGGCAATACCTGCGCGCTCAGCGCCATCGCCCGTCAGCATGTCGGTGCCTGGTGCACTCAGGTTGTCGAATGCAAACGGAATATCGAGTGCATGGCAACTGCCGAGCACGCCACCAAATGCAGGTGTAGCCCAGGTGAACCAATACATCCATGTTGGGTTACCAGCTATGGCATGATTCTCTGCGAGTCGCTGTGCGCGTTGACGGAATGCCGTATCGGTGTGTACGGAAGAAATGAGTTGCCGTGGCGACTCTGTTGGTCGCAGTTTTTCGTACACCGCACGAGCATCTGCTGCGCGATCTCCAAACACTTCGCCACTGACGCGTTCCCAGTCATGTTGGCCGAATTCGGCTTGCACTGGGTCGAATGCCGACCAGAGGCGATCTTCGTCGTGGTTGGAACCAAGTACAAGGGGAAGTGGAGATTGCGCTGCTGCACTCAAGATGTCAAACGGCAATGCAGATCCACCTGCTGTAGGTGTATAGAAATCAAAGTTCGTTGTAGGAATAGCCATTTGTTTTGCTTGTGCAGCCAGCATGTCGTCAAGCGGCAATGCTCGCACTTCATCAATGGATGAAACGTTCGCAATTTCAAGAAACTGAGTTTGCATTTCTTGTGCGCGGGTAAGAGTTCTGAGTTGTCCGATGCTTGGGCTCATGGCCCACACTTTGTGAAACAACCCTTTGGCCTCTGTGCTGCTCATGAGTGACACCACAGCTGAGCCACCAGCTGATTCGCCAAAGATGGTCACGTTGTTTGCATCACCGCCGAATGCAGCAATGTTTCGGTTCACCCACCGAAGTGCGGAAATCATGTCGAGTGTTCCGTAGTTTCCGTCACCAAGGAATCCAAATGCGCCAAGTCGGTAATTAATGGAGACAACAACTGCGCCGCGTGATGCAAGCGCGCTTCCGTGATACCAGGGGATAGAACCTGAACCGTTGGTGTATGCGCCGCCGTGAATCCACACGAGAACAGGAAGTGTGCTGGTGCCTGATGGTGTACTGCCTGTGAAGACGTTGAGATTCAAACAGTCTTCAGACATGTTGGAGCCATCAAAGCCCAACATCGATTCCAACATTCCCGGAACTTGCGGGCAGATTGGACCGAATTTTGTTGCGTCTAAATCGCCATTCCACGAAGTGATGTCGCGAGGAGGAGTGAGGCGATCGGAATGCGCAAAACGAATTCCGAGAAACTCGCAGCCGCCGTCTGGGCGCAAATTGCCCCGAAGTGAGCCTGAAGGAGTGGCGAGAGTGGTTACCTGTGGCATGAGATAACCGTAATGGAGCGGGTGACGGGAATCGAACCCGCATAGCCAGCTTGGAAGGCTGGAACTCTAGCCATTGAGCTACACCCGCAAATTGCGGAAACCTTATGATACAGCCGTTTCAAGCCGTTGGCTAACCAGATTGAGGTTCGTTTATTGGCTCTCTCCACCTATGGTGGATATGCATGCGTAGTACAAAAATCATCGCCACTGTTGGTCCAGCATCGCGCGCCGAGCACATGTTGCAAGGCCTTGTTGAAGCTGGCGTCGACACATTCCGCATTAACTGTTCATACCTCGAGTCGCATGAAGTGTTGGAACTTATTCAACACATTCGTGCTGCAACTCCAGATGTGGGAATTCTTGTCGACGTGCAAGGCCCAAAGTTGCGCACTGGTGACTCGCATTACACATTTGTTGAGGGCACAGAAATTGATCTCACACCCGACATGTTTGGCTTCGACCTTCATGAAATTGGCATTCAGTCGGGCGAGCGTGTGTTGGTTGCAGATGGACAAATTGAGTTATGGATCACCGCAATTCGCGGTGGCGACATTACGGCACGCGTGTTAGTGGGTGGCGAATGCGCACCGCATCGTGGTGTCAACTTTCCCGACACCGACGTGAAGGTTTCTGCGTTGAACGAAAAGGACTACGGCGACATTGCAGCTGCCAAACAGGGTGGAGCAGAGTGGATTGCGCTTTCGTTTGTGCGCGACTCGGCAATTATTGAAGAGGTCCGCAGTATTGTTGGAGACGAGCCACGCATCATTGCCAAGATCGAACGTCGTCAGGCGCTCATGAACCTTGAGGCAATTACACGCGCAGCCGACGGTGTAATGGCAGCTCGTGGTGACTTGGGCGCAGAGTTGTCGTTTGAAGAAGTGCCCAATATGCAGCAACGTATCGCCGACTTGGCGATGATTGAAGGCAAGGTTTCTATTTGTGCAACTGAAATGATGGAGTCCATGCGCACGAATCACCGACCAACTCGCGCAGAAGTTGCCGACGTCGCCGGGGCAGTGCGCGAGGGGTTTAGCGCGGTCATGTTGTCTGCAGAAACCGCAACTGGGTACGACCCGATTAATGCGGTCACTGCAATGGCTCGAATTTGTGACGCCAATGAAACTCATGATGGGGCAAAGTCGTATGCCGACGCACATCCCACAGAATCTGCAGTTGGAGCTGCGACTGCAGCGCTTGCAAAACGAACCGGTGCCGCAAGCATTATCGCTCTGACCTATTCGGGTTACTCGAGTGAAATCCTGTCAGCCTGCCGACCAGATGCCTGCATCATTGCCGCAACACCGTCTCCCGAAGTAGCGCGTCGACTCCGTTTGTACTGGGGAGTCACTCCAATCGTCTGTCAGCGCAATATTGACATGTCTGTTGCTGTTGACGACGCGTTTAACGCAGCAGTTGACGAAGGCCTGGTGCAATCTAATGAACTTGTTGTGGTGTGCGCTTCGCGCGAAAACATTCGCTCGGCAGCCGACACCATTTGGGTGCACAACGCATAACTCTGCGCTCGTAGGCGTACTGGCCTAAGGATTAGGGTTCTACCCATGACTTCCGAACACGTCGATGTGGTGGTGGTAGGTGCGGGGCTTTCGGGAATTGGTGCTGGTTACCACCTGCAAACCATGAGCCCAGATCGCAGCTATGTCATATTGGAAGGCCGCGACAGCCTTGGCGGCACGTGGGATTTATTCAAATATCCAGGCGTTCGTTCCGACAGCGACATGCACACGCTGGGGTTCAGTTTCAAGCCATGGACAGAAGCAAAGTCCATCGCCGACGGCCCATCAATTTTGAAGTATCTCAAGCAAACGGTTTCGCAATTCGGAATTGATAAACACATTCGCTATGGACAGTTGGTAACTAAAGCGCAGTGGTCAACCGACGATGCGCAGTGGACAGTGACATCAACAAATAAGTCGACTGGCGCTACCCATACCTACACCTGTTCGTTCTTGTTCATGTGCTCTGGCTATTACAGCTACAAGAAGGGTCATACACCAGAGTTCACTGGTCGTGAACGGTTTAAGGGAACCATTGTGCATCCGCAAGAGTGGCCAACTGATCTTGATTACGCAGGCAAGCGAGTAGTGGTCATTGGTTCAGGTGCAACTGCGGTCACCATCGTTCCTTCAATGGCAGACAAGGCAGCGCATGTCACCATGTTGCAGCGTTCGCCAACATACATGGTGTCGCGCCCAGATCACGACGTGTTGGCAAACCGCATGCGCAAAGTGTTGCCACCAAAGATTGCTTACAACCTCACACGCTTCAAAAACACTTGGCGCCAGCAGTTGGTGTACAACAAGACACGCACCGACCCGAACAAAGTGAAGCAACTTCTGCTTGGCGGAATTCAATTAGAACTTGGCGCCGACTTTGACATTGCAAAACACTTCACACCGAATTACAACCCATGGGATCAGCGCTTGTGTCTAGTGCCCAACGGAGACTTTTTTAAGGCAATGCGCGATGGCAAAGCCTCAGTGGTAACCGATCACATCACGTCATTTACTGAAACAGGAATTCAGCTCGCATCTGGTGAACATCTAGAAGCTGACATCATCGTTACGGCCACAGGGCTTGAACTGGTCACGCTTGGCGAAATGGATTTCTTTGTTGATGGCAACCAGGTGGACTTTGCTAAAACCTGGACGTACAAAGGCTTCGCTTATTCCGACATTCCGAACATGGCTTCCACATTTGGTTACATCAATGCATCATGGACTTTGCGTTCCGACCTCACAGCAGAATATGTCTGCAGGTTGTTGAATCACATGCGCAAAAAAGGCGTCGCACAGTGCACCCCTCGATTGCGTGAACAGGACCGCAACATGAAAGAGCGTCCGTGGATTGATGGGTTCTCGTCTGGCTACATGCAACGCATGATGCACCGCATGCCGCGCCAAGGCGACCACGAGCCGTGGATTAACCCACAGAACTATCGCCGCGACAAGAAGATGTTTAAGCATTCGCCGATTGACGACGGTGTCATGCAGTTCTCAAAGCAATCCGCACGTGTCTAACGACAATCTGACCAGACTCATTCGTAGTATTCCCGACGTTCCGTCGCCAGGAATCATGTTTCGTGACATTACGCCGTTACTTGGCGATGCCGAAGGGTTTCGTCAGACCATTGCCGCGCTCATTGACGTTTCTCCAAGTCGAACGGTCACCAAGGTGGTTGGGGTGGAGGCTCGCGGGTTCATTTTGGCGGCACCAGTTGCCGAGGAAATCGGTGCTGGGTTTGTTCCTGTGCGCAAGCCAGGGAAACTGCCATGGCGTGTGGTCAGTCAGGATTACGAACTGGAGTACGGCACTGATCGGTTAGAGATCCACGAAGACGCCGTGGGCCATGGCGACACGGTGCTCATTGTGGACGACGTGCTGGCAACAGGTGGAACTGCATCAGCAACAATTCGTTTGGTTGAGGGTCTTGGGGCAACGGTTGCTGGGCTGGTATTCCTCATTGAACTCGATGCACTAGGCGGTCGGGAAAAACTTGGGGACTACCAAGTTGCCTCAGTGTTGCACTTCTAGTAATTATTCGTAGTCTTCAGCGTCGATTACAGCGTCATCTTCGGCAGGTAGTTCAGCGATGTTCTGGCGCTGGCGAAGTTCGTCAATCTTTTTGATTTCGCGTCCAAGACCCTTGAAACGTTTTCCAACCGTGAGGTCGTCCAACTCTTCTTGCAGGTTGTCGAAGTTCTTCTTCACCTTGTCGAGCGACTTGGTGTATGCCTCCCACTGCTTTTTGAACTTGCCCATCATCTGCATGATTTGGGCAGCCGTTTCTTCGGTGTGGAAGCTTTCGGTTGCTTGGCGTACAACGACTAAGAATGCGTACAGAGTAAGCGGGGAACACAACACCACTTTGCGTTCGAGTGCCCAGTCGATCAGTTCCGGGTCAGCTTCGTGCACGAAACCGGTGATGCTTTCGTTTGGCACAAAAAGCAACACATAGTCGAGCGAGTGTTGCGTGGTGGAAACAACGTAGTCACGCTTTTGCAGCTCGGTGACACGTGCGCGAACTGCTGTCATGAACTCGCGCTTCAATTGTTCGCGTGAAGTTGGTTCGGTGGCGCCAACGTATTTTGCGTACGAGTCAAGAGGAAACTTCACGTCCATGTACAGCACGCGGTCGGGTGGCATGAGGAACGTGTAGTCGGGGCGACCACCGCCGGTAATGGTGTCTTGCTTTTCGTAGTTAATGCCTTCAATAAAGCCGGCGGCACGCAACATGTCTTCTGCCATGCGCTCGCCCCATTGGCCACGTGCTTGTGAGCTGGACAACACGCTGTTTAAGTCGCCAGCAGTTTTTGCAAGAGCTGCAACTGCTTCTTCTACGTTGCCGAACTTCTTAGTGTTCTGTTCACGCAGCGTGGCAATTTCGGCATCCATTTCGGCGATGCGACGTCCGATGTCTTCCTGCACGTTGCGCAGCGAAGTATCAATTTGCTGAGCGCTCTTGCCGAATCGTTCACCCGATGCTTCGGCAACACGGTCGGCTGCAAGCTTGATGGACTCTTCACGGTCGCGTCGGGATTGCTCGGTAAGGGCGGCTAGCGCATCGGAAAGTGCAGATTGCACCACATGGTTCACTTGGCCAGCAATATCGGCCTGCGGCGCTGGATCAAGCGTGGGAAGCGCTGGTGTGGCGCTTCGACGAGTAACGAGAAAGAGAACGCCTGCGCCAATGGCGAGGCCAACAATGAGGGGAAGAATGAAGTCCATCAGGCGATGGTACTGAAGGGGTAGCGCAGGATTTCGCGGTTAGGCGCGTGGATGATGGCAGGCCACGTAGTGGCCATCTGCTGCTAAGCGCAACATTGGTTCTTCGGTTGCGCACAATTCGGTTGCGGCCGGGCAACGCGTGCGGAAGCGGCAACCAGAAGGTGGGTCAAGCGGTGATGGTGGCTCGCCTTCAAGCAAGGTTGCGGAGACTTTTCGCTCTGGGTCGGGAACTGGGACAGAACCCACAAGCGCCGATGTGTAGTGATGCAATGGTCGGGAATACAGCTCGTCTGGGGTAGCGATTTCACAAATTTTCCCTAGGTACATCACCATGATCCGAGTGCTCACTGCTTTCACCACGGCCAAGTCGTGCGAAATGAAAATGAGCGTAAGTCCATACGCATCTTTCATGTCTTGAAGCAGGTTCAAAATTTGGGCTTGAACGCTCACGTCAAGTGCAGACACTGGCTCGTCGCAAATGAGAAGTTTTGGTTCAAGGGCCAATGCGCGAGCGATGCTGATGCGTTGGCATTGGCCACCAGAGAACTCGTATGGACGTCGATCGCGTACTAGCGCAGGGTCAAGACCAACAGAGTTCAACAACTCATCTACTTTTGCCGAACGCTCTGCTTCGTTTCCACGATTCCAAATTTTTAGTGGTTCCTCAACTGCGCGACTTACAGGGAAGCGTGGGTCAAGTGAGCTCACAGGGTCCTGGAAAATCATCTGCATTGCAGGGCGAACGTTGCGCAATTCATTCTTCTTCAACTTGGTGATATCGGTTCCTTGAAACACGATGGAACCTGAAGTTGGAGCAGGTAGTTGCAAGATAGCTTTTCCGAGAGTGGACTTACCGCAACCGGATTCACCCACGATTGAAAGCGTTTCGCCCTCAACGAGGTCAAGGCTCACATTTGACACAGCCTTAACTATGCGTCCGCCACCAAGGTCGAACTCAACTACTAAGTCTTTGATTTGCAGCAGCGTCTGATCTGCTGGACGAAGGTGTGCCGTGTTGCCGTCGATTGTGGTTGTCATTGTGCGGCTCCAAGCGGGAAGAAGCATCGGTATTGGTGGCCGTCGCTGTCTGTGGTGAGGTCTGGATGCTGTGTGCGGCATTTCTCTTGTGCGTACGGGCAACGCGATGCGAATAGGCAGCCAGGTTCTGGCTTTGTTGGATCGGGCAAGCGGCCCTCAATAACAGGGAGTCGCGATCCGGATGGGGTTGAGAGGCGAGGGATCGACTTCATGAGAGCTTCGGTATAGGGCATACGCATACGGGCGAAGAGATCTTTAGTCGTTGCATACTCAACCACCTCGCCTGCATACATCACCGCAATTTTGTCGGTGTGACCAGCAACGACTCCAAGGTCATGGGTAACCAAAACCATTGACATGTTCAGTTCTTTACGTAGTTCGCTAAGCAGTTGCAAAATTTGTGCTTGCACTGTTACATCGAGCGCTGTAGTTGGCTCATCGGCAAACAATAACTTTGGATTGCAGGCGAGCGCTATCGCAATCATTACGCGCTGACGCATACCGCCAGAGAGCTGTCCAGGGAACTTATTTAGCGCTAGTTCTGGATCGGGAATGCGAACTCGACCAAGAAGTTCAATTGCGCGCTTCCGTGCGTCGGCTTTTGACATTCCAAGGCGAACTGTAAGTCCTTCCATAATTTGCGATCCGACGCGACGCACAGGGTTAAGTGCTGTCATTGGGTCTTGGAAGATCATTGCCATTCCCGTGCCCCAGGTTTCGCGCACCTCTTCGCGGGAGAGTGAGGAAATCTCTTTACCATCAAACGTGACTGTTCCAGTGCGTGTGGCGGTTGGTGCAAGGAGCCCCATGGAAGCTCGCGAGAGAACGGTTTTACCAGACCCAGATTCACCGACGATTCCGATGCTTTCACCGGCAGCGATTTCGATACTCACGCCCTTGACGGCATGCAGACTTCCACGATTGGTTGCAAAGGAAATTTCGAGGTTTTCGAGCTTGAGCATCGATGTCACAGTTTTGCCTGTCGTTGATCCAGCTGTTTGCGAATGACATCTCCGATGTAGTTGCATGCAATCACTGTGAACGCAATGCACACGAGTGGAATGATGATGATGTGCGGTGCGAATTCAATGTCGTTGCGGCCACGTGCAACCATGCTGCCCCAGCTGGTTCCGTCGGGGACTCCGGCGCCAAGCAGTGAGAGCGAAGCCTCGGCAACAATCACCACGCCAATTGCTAAGAATGCCACAGCAAAAATTGCGGGGAGTACGTTTGGCACAATATGGCGCCAAATGATGTTGCGATCCTTGGAGCCCATGCTTCGAGCAGCAAGGACAAACTCACGGTTAGACCAAGACAGCGTGGCCGCACGGGCAATACGTCCAAGAATTGGAATGATCACAATGGTAAGCGAAATAACGAGCACCATAATTCTGCGACCAGTTGATGTCGGAACGTTAGGGTCAACGTTCGTTGCCAACACCGCGATGAGTGCAAGTGAAAGCACCAAGTTGGGGATTGAGAGCACAACGTTGAACAGAGTTGAAACCACGTAATCAAACTTGCCACGAATGTATGCGGCGGTTATGCCAATTGCACTTCCAATGGTGCCACCAACAAACACTGCAGTAAACGAAATGAATAGGGAGATACGCGCGCCATAAATAATGCCTGAAAAAATGTCGTAGCCATTCGAGTCGGTGCCCAGTATGTGGCCCTGTTTGAAGGGTGTTACTGATAGTGCATCATCAAAAACTTGATCCCACTTTGGAAGTGGAAGCAACGGCCCAAAAATTGCAAAAAAGATTATGAGGGTAAACCAGGCGATCGTTATACGAAAGACCCAAGATTTCTTAACGGAGTCCACGGCGCTCCCTTGTTCGTGGGTCTATAAACCCAGATGCGATGTCAACAATGACATTGAAGAGCACGTAGCCAACTGCCACTAAAGCGATGAGCGACTGCAACGCAACGTATTGGCGAGTGCCGAGTGCGTAAATGATCTCGAAGCCAATACCTTGGATAGAGAAGATGTTTTCGATCACTACTGCGCCACCAATGAGACCACCCATATTGAGCGCAGCCGAAGTCATCAGTGTGATGCTGGAAGGACGAAACACGTGGCGCCACAAAATGCGACGGTCACTCAAACCTTTGGATGCCGCCATAGTGACGTAGTCCTCTTTGAGGGTTGCAATCACGTCTGAGCGGAGGAGGCGCGTGTACGCGGAAATGAGGCCGAATGAGAGGCTGGCAACGGGGAGCACCATGTGCTTGAAATGCTCAGCGAGGTCTTCGCTCATGGGCACATAGCCGAGAGGTTCGACCCAACCAAGTTTTACGCCAACAACGAGGGCGAGAATAAGTCCAATTGCAAAACTTGGGATTGAAGAAAAAGTAAACAGCGTTCCACTTACCGCACGGTCAAATTTTGTTCCGGCACGATATGCGCTTGAAAGGCCAAGTGGAATAGATACGGCGAGCGCAACGATTTGCGAATACAACATGAGCAACAGCGACTTGGGGAGCGCGTTGCCAAGATGGCTGGAAACAGTCTCGGAGCCACCAGCAAAATAGAAACTTCCAAAATCTCCGCGTACAAAATTACCTAGCCACTGGAAGTAGTAACCGAAGAAGCCTTTGTCAAGACCAAGTTCCTTGCGAATTACTTCTTTGAACTCTTCAGGTTGACCAGGGAGCATGATGTCCACTGTGTCAGCTGGAAGCAGGCTCATTAGGAACGCGACAAACAGGGTGACCAGAAAAAGCACGAGCAGTAGTTGCCCGATGCGCTTCGCGAGTTCCCCAAGTTTGTTCATTGATCACGTCCCCGATACATCATTGCAAAAAAGAGGGTGGTGATGCAATTGCACCACCACCCTCTGACTTTTTGGCTATCTCATTGCTGAGGCGCCTACCCGGATTTACTTCTCGATGTATACACCTGTGAAGTTCATGCCGTAGTTCAACATTGCCTTGGCTTTGCCACCGCTCAGCAGTGGAAGACCGTCAATGCCCTTGAGTTTCTTGTTCACGAACATGTCGTACTCGGTTGTTGCAATTGCAGTTGAGTAGCCATTTTCCTGAACAATTTTGGTTGCTGCCTTGTACCCGGCGGCCTTCTTGGCAGCATTACCTTCACCACGAGCGGCGAACAATGCTGCGTCAAGCGCAGGGTCATTCGTCTTTGACAAGTTCAAAATCTTGCCCAAAGGAGCAAGTGTTGGAATCTTGGTGAGTGGGTTTGGTGATGCAGGTCCAAAGTTGTCCGAAACCCAGAACGGCATGACGAATCCTGCGCCCTTGGCTTCGTTCAACAAAAGTGCCATTGCTTGGTACGTCTGTGGGAATGCGTTCTTAATGATGACCGCAGTCTCTTCAACTTTGATGTTCATGGTGATTCCAGCTTTTGCAAGTTGGTTCTTCAAGAACGTTGAGTTGGCCTGTGACTCTGAGCTGGTGTCGGTTGGGAAAGTGAATTCCAATGGCTTGCCACCAAGTGCGGTTGCACAAGTCGCTGCCAATGTCTTTGCCTTTGCCAGGTTGAAAACTTGAAATCCAGCCTTGTTGTACATGTCGTTGTTCTTACCAACAACTGAAGTTGCAACTTCGCCAACTCCATTCAAACGCACCTTGACATACTGCGCGCGGTCAATCGCTGCAGAAACTGCCAAGCGGCATTCCTTCACGTTGAACGGGGCAATGGAGGTGTTGAACCAAATTGATGGATAATAGAAAGCGCCAGACTGCAAATTCTGTAGCGTTTTATTAGCGCGGAGGCTCTTCATTTGCTTTGAGTCAGAAGCATTTGAAGTTTGAATTGCATCAAATGTTCCGCTCTTTACGCCGTTAGCACGCTGTGAAATTTCCTTTGCGTAAACAAACTTGATGCTGTCGAGGTAAGGAAGTTTTACGCCAGCGGAGTCTTTGCGCCAGTAGTTCGTGTTCTTTACAACAGTCATCTCAGTTTGTGACCATGCGCTCATCTTGAAAGGTCCAGTTCCGATTGGAGTGGTACCGCACTTGGTTGGGTCGGTCAGCTGGGCAGGGGAGCGCATGAACGCGCGACCTGATGCGTACAGCGTTTCTGCCATTTCCGAGTTGGAAAGGTGCAAGTTAATTTGCAATGTCAACGGATCAATAACGGTGCTCTTCAAGATGTTTGAGTAGAAACCAAGGTTGGTACCGGCGGTGCAAGCTGACCTTGCAAGACCAATGGTAAGAATCTGGGTTCCGTTCGATGCATCAAGGTTTGCCTTCACAGCAGCAGCGTCAAACTTGGCGCCGTCGTGGAAGGTGATGCCATCACGCAACTTGAGAGTCCACACTTTGAAGTCGGCACTTGAAGTGAGCGACGTTGCGAGATATGGAACGTAGCGACCGTCTGCATTTTGCTCAAAAAGAGTTTCGTAGATGGTCTTTGCAGCCATCAGTGACGAGTTAGCTGGGTTGTCTTTTGGACCCCAACCTGGGAAGGTATCGAAAATACCAACCGTAATTGACCCGCCTGATTTGGCTGCTTGTACTTTTGCTGCGCTACTGCCGGATACGCCGACAGTGGAGACAGCAAGTGCGAGACCCAAACCAATTGCGATTTGGCGTACTCGACGTGAACGCTTGACGTTCAATGTCATGAATTTCCCCCTATTCAGCCACCGGGATGGTGGCCATTGAATGAGGCAAAGCCTACGGGTGGGTTAAGAGCCGCGTCAAGCCACGAGCCCTAGTTTTCCTTGGTATATCAGTGCTAACTGTTGCTAGCGAACTGTTGATTGAGAAGTGAAATTACTTCTGTTGCGTGACGCGTAATTGATCAAGTGGTATGTGGCAACGCATGAAGTGACCAGGCTCAACTTCCCTGAGTTCTGGCTCCACGGTGGTGCACAAACCTTCAACACCACTGCCAGCCATACGCGGGCAACGTGGGTTGAGTACGCAACCAGTTGGTGGATTTGCAGGGCTTGGAACGTCGCCTTCTAAGCGAATACGAACACGTTGGGATCCGTCAATTGCGGGAACGCTCGATACCAATGCCTCGGTGTATGGATGGTGGGGTCCGTTGAACACGGTTTCTGCGTTTCCGAGCTCCATCACGCGACCTAAATACAACACAGCAATTCTGTCGCTGATGTAGCGAACTACGCCGAGGTCATGCGAAATGAACAGGTAACTGGTGTCGTCTTGTTTTTGCAGGTCGACAAGCAAGTTCAAAATGGTTGCTTGTACCGAAACGTCTAGCGCTGACGTTGGCTCATCGCACACCACGAGGTTTGGCGAACCTGCAAATGCACGTGAAATGGCAACGCGCTGTTTCAACCCACCAGAAAGCTGCGCTGGTCGAGCGTTATGAAGCGACGCATCAACGCGCATGCCCGAAAGCAATTCGTGAGCACGATTGTCGGATTCAGATCGATTAAATCTAGAGAGTCTTTCGACAGCGCGCGAAACAATGCGTGTCACACTGTGGCGACGATTGAGTGCTTGGTCTGGGTTTTGAAACACGATTTGCAATGCACCGACATCTTCTACCGAACGCTTGTTGAGCGCACGCGCAAGTTTCTTGCCACTCAGCGTCATCACACTCGTGGATTCCGCGCTAGTAAGACCAAGAATCATTTTTGCAATCGTGGTCTTACCTGAACCTGATTCACCAACAAGTCCAAGAGTTTCGCCTGGTCGTACAAACAGCGAAACATCGTTGACAACCTGAACCTTGTTTCCGTCTTGTGCGAAAATCTTTGACAGGTTGTTGATGTTGAGTAAATCACCGTCTGGTACGGGTCGCTTGCTCGGATTGGATAGACCTTGTGATGCGCCTTCAATGTTTCGAGGCATCGACGGAGCCTTGTCGTGGTGGAAGCAACGAGCAACGTGTGATGGGCCAACACTGACCATCTCCGGTTTTTCTGTTCGGCAGCGATCGTCGGCAAGTGAGCAGCGTGAAGCAAACACGCAGCCATCAAAATGCAATCCAAGTGACGGCGGCGAACCTGGAATGGTTTCCAAACGGTCAGTGTTCTTGTGTAGTCCACCACGTGGAATGCAACGAAGCAGTCCAACGGTGTACGGGTGCTGCGGGTTGGAAAGAATGTCTGCAGTGGTTCCTTGTTCAACAAGCGCACCTGCGTACAACACGCCAACACGGTCGCACATGTGGCGAATTACTCCAAGGTTGTGTGAGATGAACAGAACTGCAGTCCCGGTTTCGCGGCGGAGCTCGCGAACTAGGTCGAGAACCTCAGCTTCTACAGTTGCGTCGAGGCCCGTTGTTGGCTCGTCCATGACCAGCAGGCGAGGGTTGGATGCAAGAGCCATTGCAATAACAACGCGCTGCGCCATTCCGCCTGAAAGTTGGTGTGCGTAACGGCGCATCACCTTTTCTGGGTCGGCGATCTTTACTCGGACTAAGGCTTCAAGAGCAAGCTTGCCGGATTCCGACTTAGATTTGCCCGCAAGTTCGAATACTTCCGCGACTTGATCGCCAACTCGAATGGTTGGGTTCAGCGCGGCAACTGGGTTTTGGTACACCATGGAAATCACCGAGTTGCGAAGTTCGCCAACTTCACTGTCGCTCATGGTCACCATGTCGCGACCCTCAAACAAAATTGAGCCGCCAGTGATCTTGCCGTTGCGTGGCAGATATCGCATTGCTGCGTAGGCAGCAGTTGATTTACCGCAACCGGATTCACCTACTAAGCCGTATGCCTCGCCTGGTTGTATCGACAGAGAAATATTGCGAAGAACTTCACGATCAATTCCGCGAACGGTGTACGAAACTTCGAGGTTGCGAAGTTCAAGTGTTGGCGTGCTCATATTTCAAATACCTCGAGTAGTCCGTCCGAAATGAGGTTGACGCTTACCGCCAATGAAGCAATCGCTATCGCTGGGAATGCCGTTGGCCACCACTGATTATTGAAAATCTGCGCCCAGTTCTCGGAAATTTGGGTTCCCCAGTTTGGTGAACCGTATTCAACTCCTGCTCCAAGGAAAGACAGGGTTGCAATTGCGAAAATTGCATAACCGAGACGCACGGTGAACTCCACGATGATTGGTGGCATTACGTTCGGCAGGATTTCTTTAAACAAAATGTGCGGTGTGCGTTCGGTGCGCAGGCGAGCGGCAGCAACATATTCGAATTCTGCCTCTGCAAGCACTGCAGCGCGAACAGTGCGAGCGATATTTGGCGTAAATACGAAAGCAATGATCAACACCGTGAGAGTTGGGGATGAGCCATCAATTGCTGCGATTGCGAGCAGCGCGATAATGATGGCTGGGATTGCTGAAATTGCTTCGAGGAGTCGCATCACAATGATGTCAAACCAGCCCTTGAAGTAGCCGGTGATCAGACCAAGTGAAGCTCCTGCAATAGTTCCGATGATTGTGGCTGCAAACGACATAACCAGAATGAGTCGCGAGCCGACGATGACTCGAGAGAAAACATCTTGTCCATTCGGGTCCGTGCCAAACCAATATGTTCCATTTGGCGCAACACTTACGAACTCGTAGTTCTGTTCGTCAATGGCAAAGGGAGTAACGAATTTTCCAAAGATGGCGCACAAAATCCAAAACCCAAGAATGCTGATGCCAATGATGAATGCTTTGTTGGCGCGAAGAAGAGCCAAGCGCTCTTTGCGAATTTGTAGACGCTCGGCGTTTGACTTGTCAGAGATTTCTGTGTTCGTAACGCTCATTCGGAAATCCTTTGGCGAATTCGTGGGTTCAATACTGCAAAGAGAATGTCAGCAATCAACTGGAATGAAACGATGACCACGCTGGTCAAAATGACACCTGACTGCAGCACGGCGTAGTCGCGTCCACCTACAGCAGCCAACAACACTGTTCCGAAACCCCGATAGTTGAACACCATTTCAACTGCCACCAATCCGCCGATGAGGTAGGGGATTTGGCTGGCGACAACTGCGATGGTGGGAAGCATGGCATTGCGAAGCACATGCTTCACGACTGCTTTGCGACGGGAGTAACCCTTTAGCACTGCGGTGCGCATGTAATCGGAGTCAAGTGCTTCGATGACGCCGGCACGAGTAATGCGGGCGATGTATCCGAAAAGCACGAGTAGTAGCGCAAAGGAAGGAAGAAGTAAATGCCAAATACTCTGCAAGAACCCGCCATTGCCATCATCGGGCATCGCGGAGATAGGGAAGACCTGGATCACAACACCGAAGAGAAGGAGCAGGATTACGGCCCAAACAAACTCGGGAATTACTGCAGCCGATAAACCGCCAACGGTGATTGCTCGATCAATCTTTTTTCCGCGGTACATCGCAGCAAGGATTCCACCGGCAATGCTCAATGGAACGATCAAAATAAATGCCACACCGGCGAGACGCGCTGAATATCCCAAAGCAGGGATCAGAGTCTCAGACACTGGTCGGGAGGTAGACATTGATACTCCCAAGTCACCCGACAGCAAATCCTTGATCCAATTGATCAACTGCGTAAGCAAAGGTTTGTCCAAGCCGTACAACGCATTGAATGCGGCTACGTCTTCTGGTGTTGCTTGGCGTCCAAGGCTTTGACGCGCAACGTCTCCAGGGAGAATGCGGGTCATGAAAAATACGATGATCGCTGCCAGTCCCACCGTCAGAACGGACAGGCCTAAGCGCTTAGCAAGAAACGATTTCATGAAATTAGAACTCTACTCATCTCGGTATGGGAAATAAAAAACCCCCAGCGCACCGAAGCACGCTGGGGGTTTATTAATTGTTTAGTTGGCGATTATGCCAACTTCACGTCCTTCGCAATGATTTGACCCATTCCGTTTACCTGGAAGCCACTAACACCCTTGCGAGCGCAGTAGATCAAGTTTGAGGTGTAAGCCAAAATGTACGGTGTCATTTCAAGCGAACGCTCTTGGATCTTCTTGCTAGCAACCTTCTGCTTGGCAGGGTTTGGTGCTGCAATGTATTCATCAATTGCTGCGTCCAATACATCGTCCCACAACTGAGCTGCTGACCAGTCTGCGGTCGACTTCCACTCACGTGTGAGGTATTGGTCTGGAACGCCACGGCCGGCCCAGTCAACGATTCCAAGGTTCGAAGCCAACCACGAGTTGTTGTCGTATTCGAATACTTTGCCCTTGGCCGATGGGTATGGGTTGTAGGTGTAGTACACAGCGCCACCACCGTCAGATCCGTCAATCTTGAGCGTGACCTTGATGCCAATCTTGGCAAACGAAGTCTTGATCAAGTTTGCGTACTTGTTGATGTCGTCGCGTGCCCATGTTGAGAGTTCAACGGAGAATCCGTTTGGAACACCCGCGGCCTTCATAAGCGCCTTTGCTGCAGCAATATCTTGCTTACGCTGTGGCACTGACTTGTCTGCTGCTGGGTAAGGATCCATCACGCTGTCGTTACCAACAACGCCGCCGATGCTTTTCATAACACCCTTTACATAACCAACGCGGTCAATGGTGAGTGCTGCTGCTTGACGAACACGCTTGTCCTTGAATGGACCGAAGTTGCAACGCATGTGTACGTGTGCGAAACCGGCACCAGCCTTGGTGGTCAAGATGTTGAACTTTTTCTTGTCGAGTGACAAAGCATCTGCTGCTTCCATTGCTGCAACTGCATCAAGCTTTCCGGTCTTGAGTGCTGGCAACGCGGTTGCTGCTGATATGTACTGAATCAATTCGAGCTTGTCGATGCCAGGCTTGAATGTGGTGTCCCAGTAGTACGGGTTCTTTACGAACACGGTCTTTTCAAACTCGGTGTAGCTCTCCATCTTCCAAGGGCCAGCTGAGATCATGTCTTTTGTCCATGCTGCTCCGCCGTTTGCGCCGTTCTTGATGATGCACATTCCGTATGACACTGATGACACGGTGTATGGGAAGTTACCCGATGCGGTCAACAAGTCGAAACGAAGTGTCTCGTTGTCTACTTTGACGATTCCGTTTGCATCGATGATGCCCGTGAAGTTGCCCTTTGAACGTGATGGGTTAGCAGTGAACACCGACTTGTAGGTGTAGACGATGTCGTCAACCGTGAGTGGGGTTCCGTCGTTGAACTTCACGCCCTTGCGGATCTTGAAGGTCCAGGTCTTTGCACCATTTGAAGACTTCCAGCTGGTTGCGAGGCGTGGCTCGAGTGAACCGTCTTGCTTCTGGAAGCAGAGCCATTCACCAACCTGCGAAAGGATGAACAAACTTCCGTCTGAAGTTTCCCATGGAGCTGCAGGGTGAACTTGCTTACCCGTTGCAACGCGAAGAGTCTTTCCTGCTGCGCTGGCTGAGCCTGCACCAACAATGCCAGCAACTGGCAATGCAGCACCGGCTGCAGTTGCTGCTGCACCCTGAATGAAATGACGACGCGAGACACCAGTCTTCGCAACGCCATTTGTTGTTTCGTCAATAATTGTCATTTATTCCCCCATAGGTAGATGGACTTACGCTCCAGAAAATACGTTCCTGAAGTTGGGTAAACAATAGGCAAACACTCTGGTGTTTCGCAAGCCCATCTGTGGATAACTTTTGCCCTATTTATAAGGGTTTGCTCGTGT
>JACCDP011231667.1_pt1 | contig 29268 bp, 40 predicted proteins | sample 7445841 | NCBI WGS metagenome assembly JACCDP01 (sample SAMN15323441, study PRJNA562643) | freshwater metagenome | isolation source: river surface water | place: USA:Blue River Watershed | collected 2017-08-17 | reverse complement strand
CTGTTAGTCAAATATCGGCAGCGGTATTTAAGAAAATGAAAAAAGAGGGTATCAAAGATATTTATGAGCTTACTGCACGTCAAATTGGTTTTGATACTGAGAGTACGCTAGATGGCACGCACCCTAATGATATTGGCATGATGCAATATGCAAATGCTTACTACCATTTAATTCGTAATAAAATTGGTTTACCAAAATAATTGATTGTATGAAAAGAAGAAATTTTATTGGATTAAGTTCATCAATTGGCCTATTGGCAAGCGTCTTACCTGCTTCAAGCTTGACAGCATCTGTTAAAGCGGAATATGAAAAGAGATATCAAAATGGGGCAAGCCCATGGCCAATTTGTTTAGATACAGCAACCATCAGACCTGCTTCGCTTCTTGAAAAAATAAATATTGCAGCCAAAGCAGGTTATGATGGCATAGAACCCTGGGATGGCGAACTAGAAGAATATGAAAAAAATGGTGGAAATTTAAAAGAGCTAGGGGTACAAATAAAAAAGCTTGGGCTTAAAGTGCCAAGTGTAATAGGACTATGGAATGCTATTCCAGACACCATGGATTTATTTTTAAAATCATTGCCAGAAACGCGACGTCGTATGCGTATGGCACATGACATTGGTGCCGAGCATATTCAAACGATACCCAATGAACTTTCTCCAAATTATAATCAAAAATGGGTTGCAGATAGGTACAAAGACATTATTGAAATTGGCATCAAGGAGTTTAATATTAAACCAGCGCTTGTTTTTGTAAAGTATTTTACAATTAAAACATTAGGACAAGCAGCGGGTATTGCTATGGACGCAAATCATCCAAATGCCATGGTTATTCCAGACGTTTATCACATGTATATTAGTGATGGCGGGTTTGATGGATTAAAAATACTAAAAGGGAGTGCTATTGCCATATTTCAATTTAATGACGCGCCCGCATCACCTGCATTTAACGATTTAAGAGATGAACACCGGGTTTATCCAGGTGATGGTATACTTCCACTCGATTCAATTTTTAAGGATTTAAAAGCCATGGGCTATAAAGGATTTATTTCTCTAGAAATGTATAATCCAAACTATTACAAAGAAGATTTGTTAATTGTAGCAAAAACGGGTCTCAAAAAAACATTAGAAGTGCTAAAAAAGGCTGGCGTATAGTTGAGCAAAACAACAAGATTACATCCAATGAATAAAAAATGTATTTTAATTCCAATAACTATTTGGATGTTAATAGCCTGCTCAAAGGCCAAAAGCACAAATGCCAATACCATTAACCCTGGCATCTCTAACAACTTTACTGATTCAATCAATTACTTAGCCCTTGGAGATTCTTATACCATTGGTACGTCAATTGATGCAGCGGATAGTTACCCTAATCAAACTTTTCAATTGTTAAAGGGCGCTAAGTTTAACATGAACTCTGTTCAAATCATTGCTAAAAATGGATGGACTGCCGATGATTTAAAAAATGGCTTAGCCAGCGCCGATAAAAAAAGTGTGTATCAAGTAGTATCTCTTTTAATTGGTGTTAACAACCAATACCAAGGTAGGTCCATCAAAGATTTTGAAACGGCTTTTGTTTCTCTACTACAATCGGCCATTACACTAACCGGAAATAAATCCAAAAGAGTTTTTGTAATGAGTATTCCTGACTGGGGCATTACGCCATTTGCATCAGGTAGAGACCGTAAAGAAATTGCAACAGAAATAGACAATTACAATTTAATTTGCGAAAAAAACGCAAAGTTATATGGTGCTCATTATATCAATATTACTGATGCATACCGCCTCGATGGTCATAAACCTGATTACTTATCATACGACGGCCTACACCCCTCTAAACTGGAATATACCAAGTGGGCAATTAAGTTAACACAGCAAATAACAAATGTTTTTGCATCTGGCGGATAAAAAACAATACTATAATAATGAAAATACCTCTATTTATCGCACTTCTTTTTTGTTTATTCAATTGTGCAAATGCTCAAAAAAAGAGTACAGATAATTTAAATATCAATAGTCTTATAAAGCCTATCGATTCGGCTAATATTTTTATAGACCCTGGTTATTATATCTGGTGTGGCAGCAGTATTGCTGGTGAAGATGGAAAGTATTACTTATTTTATGCGCGTTGGCCCCATGGACCAAGAGCAAAAGATGATGATAGCCTCAATCACATATTTGATGGATTTAAAGGATGGCAAAAATATTCGGAAATAGCAATTGCTGTATCAGACAAGCCCACTGGACCTTACAAACATGTTAAAACAATATTGAAAGGAAACTTTGATGAGCAAAGATGGGACAAGTATACTTTTCACAATCCTCAAGTCAATTACTTTAATGGGCAATATTATTTGTACTTCATAAGCAATAGCTTTAATGATAATATGCACTTTACGAAAAATTTAGCTAGAGATCAGTTGCATTGGTATAAATACAATTGCACGCAGCGTATTGGAATGGCTTCTTCACCAACTATTGCAGGATTTTTAACTGGTAGTTTTTTGCAAAAGCCAGAACATTTGATTATGCCTGATAGCATAAGAACCTTTGAGGTTACGGTTAATCCTTCTGTTTGCAAAGGCCCGGATGGCCGGTATTATATGATGTATAAATCAAGAAAGCCTGATTTAGGACATATGACTTTTTGGATGGCTGTAGCCAATAAACCAGAAGGACCATTTAGTTTTTATAGCGAAGTTAGTTCCAGTGCAGACATGGCATCAGAGGATCCTTATTTATGGTATGACAAAAAAAGAAAAAGATTTTATGCAATAGCTAAATATTTTTCTAATAAAGGAAAAACGGATACAGAGTTTGGTTCTCTTATTTTACTTACCTCTAGCACCGGAAAAGACTGGACAATGGCAAACTCATACATGGTATCGCCTCGTAAACTTAAATTTACAAATGGATTGGAGGTGAAACTATCGAATTTAGAAAGGCCATGTTTACTATTTGATAAAAAAGGAAATATGCAAGCTTTGTTTGCTGCAGCTGCCGTAAAAAATCCATATAACGAAAAAACCATCCATGTAAAACCTGAAGAAAACACGTTTAATGTGCATATTCCTTTACAACCAAATCAAAGAGTACGTCATAAACTACGTTAATTCGCATACCATGCAAAAGAAAACATCAATCACCTACGTATTTCTTTTTATTGCCTACCTAGTAGGATTCGGACAAGAACGTTTCTTATATAAAAAGGTAGATACGACTCAACTATACTTAGAGGTTTTCCCATCTGTAATAAATGATCCATTAAAACCAGCACCAGCCATGGTTTTCTTTTTTGGCGGCGGATGGAATAGTGGTACTGTCAAGCAATTTGAACCTCATGCTAAATACTTTATTCAAAGAGGTGTTACTTGTATCCTTGTTGATTATAGGGTTAAAGAAAAACATAAATCAACGCCATTTGAGTCATTAAAGGATGCTAAATCGGCGATAAGATACATTAGAGCGAATGCTACAAAATTACACATAGATTCTTCAAAAATTATAGCGTCCGGCGGATCGGCGGGCGGGCATTTAGCAGCAGCAACAGCAATAATCACCGACTATAACGAAAGCACAGACAACCCTGCCATTAGCTGCGTTCCAAATGCGTTGGTATTGTTTAACCCCGTATTTGACAATGGACCTGGCGGTTATGGTTATGAAAGAATTGGTGACGCTTATAAAAGTTTTTCGCCGTTACACAATATTAAAGCTGGCACTCCTCCCACTATTGTACTTTTAGGAGATAAAGATCATTTAGTTCCTGTAGAAACTGCCAAATACTATAAACAAGTCATGGAAAAAGTAAAAAGTAGGTGTGATTTATTTATTTACGAAGGCCAAGGACATGGTTTTTTCAACTATAAGAATCTTGAATATTACAAAAAAACCGTTTTAGAAACGGATACCTTTTTGCAGTCACTAGGCTATTTGAACAAAACGCCAATAGTTGAAATACATTAATTATTTTGGTTGCCCTCATAATGGGCATACTTCTTTTTTGCTCTTTTGGTTGTGTTTTCAAGTATGCCTAACCAGTATAGTAAATAGATAAATGGGGTGATTGGGAAACGTAATAAATCATAAAAATACCGCTCCCTGATATAGGTAATTTTTACAAGTTTTTCCAAATAGAAGTCCGAATGCTTTTTTGCCAAGTATCGGTGTATGATAACGTTTCGGTCTTTATTGTTAAATACTGAAATCATTGAGTCCGCAACAATTCGGTAGTAATAAAGTTTTTCATTTATGAAGTGAAACACGAAATTATTTTTTGATGCACTGATCCAAAAATCCCAGTCTTCAAATCCATAACTAGGCATACATTCATCGTAACCTTCATTTTTTACCCATACCTCTTTTTTGAAAATGGCACAAGCGTCGGCACAGTTACCAGTTACAAGCCCTAAATCATCAAAAGGTCGCACTTTAAATTGACGCTTTTTAATTGATGTGTCTCCAAAAAAAATCGGAGCGGCATAAACAATGTCAGCATTGTTTTTTTCAAGAAAAGGAATTGCTTTATTGATATAGTCGGGATGAATTTTATTATCGGCATCTAAAGGTAAAATATATTGACCGGTGGCACTTTCAATTCCCGTATTTCGGGCTTTACCAGGACCACCATTCACTTGATGGATAACAGAATATTTTAATTGTTTTAGCTCCTCTAATTTTTCAAGTGTATTTTTATCTGTAGATCCATCATCCACAATGATAATTTCTATATTGTAGTTTATTTTATGATTATCAATACTATCTAAAGCCTCCTGAATATACTGCCCATGATTAAAGCATGGGATAACAATACTTACTGTTATAGACTGATTTTGGATATTGGCTTGCATGTTACTTATAATAAAATAAATATATGATAATTAGTTAATGGAATAAAAATATTTTAATTATATTTAATATTAAATTGATTTTTTCATAAAACGAAAAAAGAAATAAACAAATGATTACTTATTCAAATTATAGTATGAAAAACAAAGTATTAGCCAATAAAATATTGCTACTTTTTGCATGCTTATTCTTTATTGTAAATGCAAATTCTCAAATAAATAAACAATTAGAAAAGAGTTCTATTAATTATTGCTCATGTCAAAATCAAGACACATTAAATAGCACAAAAATTGAAAATTCTGCAAGCAACAGAATTTTAGATATTGGAATGAATATGGCACTTATTTCAAGAACAATAATCATTGGATCATGCTGGGATTTTGTTAATGAGGTCTATAAAAGAGCTGGTGTATCAAGTTCTAAAAAAACCATCTTTACATCAAAACTTAAAGGCCCATATGCAAATCCTAATCTTGTTAAGCCCGGCGATTGGATCTATCATATAAATAAAAGTTATAATAATATAGAGCATAGTGCCATTTTTGTTTGCTGGAAAGACTTTGAAAAAAAATTGGCCATCACCTTAAGCTATGCTGGTATGAAAAGGTCAGTACCAGCAAGCTATGGCACATACGATTTAAGTAATATATTTGCAATTTTCAGACCTATTGAATAAACAAACGATAAATAACAAAATGAAACAGAAAAATCTTCTAAATAGCCTATTTATTGTTGCCCTCATAATATCGAGCTTTTATTCATGCAAAACAAAAAATCAGAATAATACTATAAATCCCAAACTGGTTACTTCCGAAATAAAGGCTTTATTTATTAATCAAAAGGAAGTAAAAAATTCAATAGAGGATTCCATTATTCTTGCAACGCCAAATGAAACATCATCAGTATATCAAGAAAGAAATTATGAACCTTATTGGATTAATGATGAAGGGCTAACTAATAATGGGAAAAGCCTTATAGACTTTGTTGTCAATGCAAGAAAATATGGTTTAATTCCAGAAGCTTACAATGTACAAAAGACATCCAAGCAATACAACGATCTTAAAATTGATACCCTTTGGGAGAATGCAAGAAAAAATCCAAAAAATTGGGCTAGAATAGATGTCCTATTAACTGATGCATTCTTATCTATTTCAAGAAATCTAGATTTTGGATACATCCCTTTGGATAGCTTGAATAAAGACAAGTCTTACAATCCCTCAAAATATAGGGCCGCATTAGCAAAAATAATAAATGGTGATAATGTAATTCAAATTTTAGAATCTTTCGAACCAACAACACCTGCTTACAAAGAATTAAAGAAAAACCTACCTACGTTTTTATCTCAAGCTAATTTCTCAAAAAAATTAACCTTCATTGACTATCCAATTACAAATCAAGGGAAATTTGTTAGCCAAATTATAAAAAGATCAAAAGAAGAGGGTTTTTTAGCGCAAAATATCACAACATTAGATTCAGTTCAACTAAGTAACTTAATCAAGAAAATTCAAGAGAAAAAAAATCTAGAAATAGACGGGAAATATGGGAGACAATTAATATTTGCGCTAAATAATACAGATCAGGAAAAGTATATGAAATTAGTTATCAATATGGATAGGCTTCGAAGAAATAGAGAAGAATATCCAAATAGATATCTATGGGTAAATTTACCTTCCTTTTATTTACAAGTATTTGAAAATGGCATAACTAAAATCGAATCAAAAGTAATCATTGGAAAACCATATACAAGAACACCTTTGATTACTAGTAAAATCAATCAAATTACTACATATCCAACATGGACAATTCCAACAAGCATTATTTCAAAAGAAATTTTGCCAAACATCAAAAAAAACAATGCCTATTTAAATCGAAAGGGGTATTCTCTCTATGATGCTACAGGCAAACAAGTAAACCCCGACTCAGTTAACTGGAGTAGCTACGAAAAAGGGATACCTTTTAGAGTTGTTCAACCTGGTGGCGACGCTAACTCACTTGGAATCATGAAGTTTAATTTTCCCAATAAATACTCAGTGTATTTGCATGATACAAATCAAAGAGGACTATTCAACAATAGCTTTAGGTCATTGAGTCATGGTTGTGTTAGAGTACAAAACTGGGATTCACTGTACCAATATATCATACTTTCAGACAAAAAAGCTGATGATGTAGCTTCAAACAATGTCATTGTTGATTCTGTTAGAAACTGGCTAAGTGCCAAAAAAAGAAGAACAATATCAGTTACGAATGAACTTCCTATTTATATCAGGTATTTTACAGCTGCATCAAAAAATGGTAAAATTGAATTCTATGAAGATGTCTATGGAGAAGACGGTAAAATTAGAAATTTAATCATGAAATCAATTAGTCCCATAACTACATTAGACTAGATTTAATTTTCAAGTCCAGTAAAACCAATAGTCGTATTGGTCATATGCGTAGTAGTTTCATTCCAAACCTCTTTAATTCTAGCCTGTTCAATTGAGCTGCTCGTAAAAGATAAATCATTTACATTTTTATTCTTGAATGATTCAACGGCATCAGAAACGGATAATATACGAAATCCATTTTGAGTACTAACATATGTTGGAATGTAATTTGCCTTATTAATTGATACGACACCAGTAGCTAAATTTTTTACCAACTTCATTTTTACAATAATTCCACAATCTGTAAATTGTTTTCTTTGGGCTGAAACAAAGTTACCCAAAGAAAAAATAGTAAACCCAGATGTAAAATTACTAGTAGAACTAGTTGGTTGTAAGACGTGTGGATGTGAACCAAAGACAAGTAGTGCCCCATTTTTATGGATATAATTAGCTAACATCTTTTGAAAATCATTTGCATATCGCTGATATTCATTGCCCCAATGAACAAAAACCAATACAACGTCGGCTCCCGATTTTTTTGATTTTTCTATATCGTTCTTAATTTGAACGGTATCTATTACGTTAACACAAAACCCCTTACCCTCTGGAATTTTAATGCCATTTGTGCCATATGTGTATGCTAACACACCTAATTTGGTTTTATTTTTTGAAAGAATTAATGATGTATTACGATCTGCTAACGAACGAGCAGTTCCAGTATGTAATATACCACGCTGATCAAGTTCAGATATCGTCTTTTCTATGCCAGTAAATCCACGATCCAATGAGTGATTATTTGCTGTAGTAAGTACATCAAAGCCCGCTTCTTTAAGCGCATCAAGATACTGTACAGGGGTGTTAAACATTGGGTATCCAGTATAATTAAGTGCTGCTCCGGCAGTTACAGTTTCGAGATTTCCAAATGTAAAATCGGCAGTTTCTAAATACTTTTTTACAGGGGCAAATGTTGGATTAAAATCATAAGTGGTGTCTTTTTTTGCTCCATTAAATTGCTGAGAGTGACACATTAAATCACCAACAATAGCAATCGATACCGTATCATAATTAACATCACTTTTTTGCGTTAATAGAGAAGAATTCCTAGAAGATAATTCTGAGCAACTGCAAGTTGCAAAAACAACAAAGGACAATAAGAATACATGATACTTATTTATTGCAAAAATATTTTTCATAATAAATTATTTACAAGCTTCATTTAAAATATCTCTAAATACAGGACCAGCTACAACTGAGCCATAGAACTGTGGAGCACCTAGCTTACACTTTATTAGCACAATACAACTGTATTTTGGTTGACCACTTGGCGCATACCCTACCATTGAAGAATAATACTGCTTAGCACTATAACCAGTTTTACTTAGTGCTAAAATAGTTCCAGTTTTTGATGCTATAGAGGTTGCTGAATTCTTTAATAATGCTTTAGATGTCCCATTTTCAGAAACTCCCACTAAAACCTCCTGCATTTTAACTGAAGTGGATGACTTTGAAAACATATTGTTATCGTTATTTGCCACTCGATTATAGAAATTTAAAATCTGATTGGGAGAAAGCATAAGTCCATATCCAAAAGAAACAAAAGGTAAATTAATATCAGATTTTTGTAATGTACCCAAATAGACACTATCAAGAACGTATCCATTTACTGCATTAATGAAATTTGTAGATTGGCTTAAACTGATATTACTATTAAAAAGTTTCGCAATCCCTACATTACTAGAAATTTCATTAACCGTTTTTATTGAAGTATTCTTAATTCCATGATCTTCACTATCATAAATTTCTAACCCATTAATAGTTGTGGTCCCATTTTCAATATTAACACTGTCTGTGAGATCAAGATTTGTATTGTCTATTAAATAAGCTGTAGATATTGGTATCATAAGGCTTCCTGGCTCAACCTTAGCATTTATTATTGAACTATCTTTTACATATATTATACCCGTCTTTGTCTTTCTAGAAACAAAAGCCGAAGTAGCGATAATTTTACCTGTAGAAACTTCCTTTACAATAACCAAACCATTTTCTGCTTTCTGACTTTTTAACATAGTCAACAATTTAGTATCACAATATGTTTGAATAGAACTTTGTCCAAAACAAGCAGTCGTTATTATTAGGAAAGGGATAAACAACAATTTCATATGAAGTTGAATTAAATTATATTGTAATATTACTGAATACTTCCTATATAATTGTTCTAAACTGAGGTCAAATGACAACTTTTATAACAAATTATGAATCAACCTTTTGAATAAACCCTTTTCTACATAAGTCTTTTAGGCAATTTAGAACATGGGCGTTTTCAAAATCTCTTGCTTCACGCTCAATACGGTTGTTATAATAACCGTATTTCCTATAATTCATGAGTTTTCGAAATTCAGGATCTTTTTTTGATTGAATATGGTGCTTTATTTCGTGGAGTACTGTAGAACATATTTCTGAAATATTACCGTCATGACTTTTAAGATAAATTACAATAGCGTTTGATGAGGGTATATAAACCCCCATTTTACGAGACTTTTTATTATACCTAACTGTAATTGAAGGAAAATATTTGACTCCCTGATTAGCTAAAATGGGACCGGTCCACTTCATCACTTCCCTACAAAATTGAACATTCGAAGTATTTAGTTGATACTTATCCTCAGGTCGAAAAAGATACACAACAAAGCAAAAAACAAAACAAGCAATAGAAAAATACAACAACCAATCTGGGTTCATCAAAAAGAATTTAAAATTACTTGAATAAGCTTGCTGGTTGCTCAACCGTACTAAAAAAGATATTACTATTACCCTGATTAACTTTAGCATTAACACTCTTAGGATCAACAAATGCCAATTTATTATTAGGCAGTACAGCTACAAGTGAAGATCGTTTGGTTTTTGACAATCTAACCTTATCCCAGTCTTGAGGCAAATAATATACCACAGAATTATCCTCTTCATACAAAACGAATAGTTTAATATGATTTACTAGAGGATCAATTTGTTTTTCAAAATCAAATTTCAAGGAACATTTTACGAAATCTTCGTTATTCATGATCTTATCAATATTCCAAATACCCAATCGTCGAATTTGAAAACTACTTACCATATCAGCCTCAGCTTGTAATCGGATTTTTTCATCATTCAATCTTACAATCGCTTTTTTATAATCATCAAGTTGATTTGCAAATGTTGTATCGCTCGTATTAACAGGGCTTGCTTGAACATTTAAAGAAATCGTATCAGTGCCATAGCCATTTACAAAGATTGACCTTGTAAAAGCAAGATTATATCGATTTTTTTGATTCCGAATAGGAGTTATAACGACATCATCCCAAGATAAACGCATACATTTCTCAACAATTGCTGGATCTGTGCCGTCTGCAATCTTCCAATTCTGATTTTGAAAAGCCTTTAAATGTGGGACTTCTTTTAAATTAGCTACAATCAAATATTTATCATTTTCGGGATTGGCTTTTTTCATAAAAGGCTGTTTCAATAAATTCACTATTTTATCAAGGGCCTTTGACTTTCGTTCATTTTTTTTCAAATTAAATGTGTCATTTACCTTCCAATTTTCATTTCCCTGTAGATAGTATAAACTAAAACCATTTGCAGGAGAAAAATTAGCCAGTTCTATGCCAATACTTTTACCGTCTGCTATTTTTAACTCTTCGTTATTGTCAAAGGCTCTTATTTCAAGCATACCACCAGATTGTAGAAAATTATTTCTAGCCCCATCTACACTCATTGGAATGCCGGATTTAAAAATGTCAGCCGCCGTATGCATTTCCCGCACTTTAATCTGTATTTGATTATATACAATAGCACCATTAGCATATGTAAAAGTCTTCGGATCAATTTTAATAGATGTTCCTTTATTTGTAGTAATAACTATACTAGTATCTTGCTTGTAGGCATATACATCAAAGTTTAGCGTGTTAGTAGCAAGCGGAGATTCTATTTTCTGATTATAGGAAATTTTCTTACTAGAGCAAGCAACAAAAAATAAAAATAAGCAAATAGATAAGGTGAATTTATGAATAGTGTTCATATTATTTTAGAATTTTACTTTTAAATCGTAACAGTATAAATTGCCATCGTAACAGTTAATGAGTAAATCGAGATTGCCATCTTTATTGATATCTTCTATGATTGGTGGAAATTCGGATGGCATTGGTAAACCAAATCTTTCAATTACCTTATGCGCTGATAAAGAATATATTTCTATAAATCCATTCTGATAATTCGCAAGATCGTGCTGATTTAAAATAATCACACAATTAGGATCCCCTTTATATGAAAAGGCCCGATTTGAAATAAGAGATTCATAGGCGTTTCGCTCCTCAATAACATCTTTACCTAAATAATCAGTTGTGGGATAGAAATTGGTACGACCATATGCTTTGTATTGACCTCGATCATTGATTTCTAGTAAAGAATCCCGCTGTACTATAAGCAAATTGTTTAAAGCAAGGAAATTAACGCCCATTCCAAAATTACTTTTAGGCATTGTTGTTTTAGCAACTTGCTTCCCAAATTTATTCAATGTAACTAGGTAATTGGTTGTATTATATGCTGAATCATAGGTCACAGAAAAGAAGGACAAAGAAGGTTCATTTTTAGTGCCAGTTTGCATTAATACAACTTCACACCTTTCATATTTATCATTTAACCACAATAATTTACCAGAAGCTCCATTAATAGCGTATACCTTGCAGTCGTAAGTTAGGTAAACCAGATCCATGACTCCGTCAGTATTTAAATCAAGCACAACTGGCTTGGTGTAAAACGAATTAGTATTGGTGAAATAAGATTTAACTTTAAATACACTCCGATTATCGCCAGGCTTCCACCCTTCAAAATTTGGAATATAATAACTCCAAAATGCTTTTCCTGTTGTTGGATTAATAGCTTTTACCTCCCCCATTTCTGATGCATAAACAATTTGCTCGACACCTCTATTATTGATAAGTACAGGCTCATGTTCGATGTCGCCAGACGCAGGATTACGCCAAATAATTTTACCATCGAGGGAAGTGCATAAAAACTCCTCGTTATCATTTCCAAAATATAAACGTTTGTTATAGAGCAGGATGCCGTTTACATCCATATCGCCATATGTTTCATTCGCGAAATGCTTTATAATAGACCCAGTTTTACGATCAATTCTATATACGCCTGAACTTTTATCGGCAATAAAATAGTCCATGAAATCTGTGCCATTAGACCCAATAATCAATTCATCGCTGGTTACTAATAGGTTGGTTTTAAAACTTGCGGAACCCATTTGAGTACTCCAATTTAAATCAAAATGATCCTCGATGGGTGGATACTTTGGAGGTTTGTTAGGCCCAAAAAAAGAAATAGAAAAAAATGAAATCGCGAGAAAAATTAAACGCATTGGTTAGGTGATTATGAATTAAAAAATACTTTTTGGGGGAGTATAAAAGTATTTAGTTAATTAATAAAGAAGCGTTAAGATAAAGTTGAGGAATCGTTAAATAACATTTTACTTTTTACGCTTATAATAATCCCACCTTGCATTTACACCTCTCACGTCCATGTGTAAAATTTGTGTGGTAGGATAAAAACCAAGACCACCCTTATTGGCAATGACATCGAGATTTAAAATTTTATAAACAATTTGTTTATCGTCTTGATTAATACTTCCATCTTTATTGATATCACCAATTTTTAAATCAATTGCCTTTCCAAATAAATGTTGACTCATAGGCGCACCTTTTACCTTTTCATTATGAGTAGGCGATCTGTAACCAGAATTAATTATAAGCGCTCCAGGATCACAATTGATTTTTAATAATCTTTCTTGAAGAAGAAACAAACACTCAATTAGCTTTTCATCGATACATAAATATGCCTGTCCCTTTTGAAAATACCATAAACCCTGAATCTGCTGCTCATTCGTAACAAAATCATTAATTCGATTGTCGAGAAATATTTTTTTCAATAAATCTTTGCGGGGTATCAAATAAAATTTACTATTTGATATGTTTTTTTGAAGATTGTATTTTTTATCGTAAAAAGGCTGCTTTATTTGAGCTGGGAGATCCGAAAATCTTACCGTCGGGTATTGATCTAATATAGTTTTTGCATTTGCACTTGACTTAACTGGCGGATTATTATTTAAAATGTCATAAATCCAAATATCATACCTAATGCCAAAAAGCAAGGCAGATGAGCCGCCAATAATCACAAACAGTATTAACCAAATCCAAATTCTTTTATTTATATTACTTTTCATAGGGGTGTCATCATTTTTTTATAAAATATTTCATGTATTTAACACCACGCGGTATATAACTTTTATCATGAGTCAGATATCTCCCAAAAGAAGGCACAACTCTTCCTGTATTATGATAATGAAAAGCATCTTCATATTTTTTTGCACGAATCAAATATCCGTATGACTTAGAAATCCAATTAACACTATGCTCCACAGATTTATTTCCTCGCAAATCTTTTACTGAAATCCCTAACTCTAAACATTTATATCCCATTAATTGAAATGGCCCCCATGAAGTAGCCAGATTCCTTAGTGCATCATCTGATGAATTTGCTAAATCAGCTGGATATAAACCATCATATTTATGGATCTGTCCTCTTTTTAACTTCTTTAATCTCTCATAAACATGTGGCTCAAATCTACTCCCTGGTCTACTTTTACCAGAAGACTCTAAGGCGCATAGCGACTTTAAAAAGGGAGCTGAAAGATTGTATCGATTTGCTGCAATATCGATTTCTGTGCCATAGTTTACAACAACACTTTGACAATTACCCAGCCCAATTTTTCTATACGATTGATAGATGAAATAGGATCCTATCATTACAAGCAACAGAACTGCAATTGAAATTAGTATCTTACGATTCATATTATAATATAAATTTTTACAATTAACGATCAAACTCATTACCAAACCAAACAACCGAATAACCACCAGACAACCCAATCCCTATGGCATTCCACTGATCGTTCCAAATGCCACTGTTTATAATCAACAACTTTTTCATAGTAAGTATTTATTGAATACAAATTACCGTAACACGATTAATATAGGATAACTCATATGTTAATTGATTTATAAAATGCTTACATATGAATTAAAAAGACGGCTACAAGCATCTAAGGAAGTCTTAATTGCCTATGAAAATTTAGCAAAACATTATTATTTAGTTGACGGTAATGGAGCATTAAAGAAAATAAATTTGAATAGAAAATTAGAAACTCAATTATTAATCAATAAAATAATTTCATGAAAAGAGGTTTCAGCATCCTTATTTTAACCTTGATAATAAGCCTGGTTATATATTATTATTATGATGGTGCTAAAATTGAAAAAGGAATCAAAATTGATAAAATTGTAGTTAATAAAAGTAGTAGAGAATTGTACGCCTATTCAAATGGCAATCTTATTAAAACATTTAAGATATCAATAGGTAAAAACTCCAAAGGAAAAAAGGAATTTGAAGGAGATTATAAAACACCAGAAGGAATATATTCGATTTCAAACAAGGGACAGCACAAATTATATCATAAGTATTTATATGTTTCATATCCAAACAAAATGGATATTCTAAATGCAAAAAAATATAATAAAGCAGTTGGAGGACAAATACTCATACATGGTCTTCACAAGAACTATGCTGCTATTGGTAAATTTCATACACTAATTGATTGGACAAAAGGCTGCATGGGGATTACCAACAATGAAATTGATGAATTATATGATGCCGTAAATGTTGGTACACCTATTGAGATAAACCCATAAATAAATAAATAAATACTAGTATGAAAAACAAAGTACTTTTTAGTTCAATGCTATATATTTTAATCGTAAGCGTATTATTTGCTAAAGAAAATGCTGAGGCAGAAATAAAAGATGGAGATATCATATTTCAGACCTCAACATCCATGCAAAGTAAACCCATTCAGCTTGCTACAAAATCCAAATATTCACATTGCGGAATTGTATATAAAAATGGAAATAACTTATTTGTCTATGAAGCCGTTGGCCCAGTAAAACTAACACCAATTAAAGAGTGGATTGCTAGAGGAAAGAATAATAGCTACGTAGTAAAGCGACTAAAAAATGCCGAAAAGATAATTACACCCACTGTATTAATAAAAATGAAACAAGTGGGAAATCAATTTAAAGGAAAACCTTACGACGACACCTTTGAATGGTCGAATAGAAGAATGTACTGTTCGGAACTTGTTTGGAAAATATACCAGCAGGCGGCAGGCATTGAAATTGGAAAACTACAAAAACTTAAAGAATTTGATTTATCGGATATACGAGTTAAACAAATCATCAAAGATCGCTTCCATAATAAAATTCCCACCGAAGAAATTGTGATTTCACCTGCTGCTATTTTTGATAGCGAGCTTTTAGTTACTGTGAAATCAAAATAAAAAGACCATAAAATTCTTTATTTCTTTATGTCTGGAATCGGAGGCGAAGAATGTTCATGCTTTTTTCGCTTTTTTAAATATAGGTTTAAAAACTCTTTCTCTCCTTCGTCAGATGTAAAATGCAATTTATATTTACCATTAGGAACATCTACCCCTCGTTGCGCAAAATTAATTAATACAAAATCAGCACTTTCGTAATTTTCTGAATATAAAACATCTCCTTTTTTATTCATTAATTCATACTTGCCGTAGCGATTGAGTTTTGGATATATCATTACACGCAACGTTAAATCTGGACAAAGATTAAACTTGTGATTTGTATTATCGTTATTTAGATCAAGTTTAAAAATATCTATTTGCGAAAAACAAATATTGAAAGCAAAAATGAGTAATAGTGTTAACAGAAACTTTGACATTTAAAATATGTTGATTTTATATAAAATTATTTTTCAGTAAATGCAGAGCCCGTCTTTTCTTTTGCAAACAATGCCTCCATATCTATTGGGATGATGTACCAATCTTCATGCTTTGACCATTTTTGACATTCTAACACAGGACACTGTGTATCTTCCCACTTCTTAAAACATGCAGGACATACGCCCGCTGTATCAAAAGTATTCCATACATGATTACATGTGCAAGACCAGTGAGCGCCACCATCTGGCTCCCAAGAACAATGTGGACATCTGATTTCAATTTTGCTCATAAAGATTATTTTAAAACTTTAACAGAAGTAGATAAGCTTGAATTTGAATTTTCATAAATACTACTTTTATTAATCAAAAAAACATGATTAGATGTATTGATTTTTACAGAAGTTTGATATGGATCTGCACGTTCAATATTTTTAGCCACAATTGCTTTCATTAAAGCTTCTAAAGCTGTATCATACTCCGAATCATCAATAGATTTCGCTTCTATTGTCTCGCCACGATTAAAAGCGGCCAATGAACCATTGGTTATCTCACATTTAAATCTCCAGATTGTTTTTGTATTGTATCCATCTTCAGAAGAATAGATATTATTTAAAAGAACAACTTCATTATCATCAATGCTAGTAATTTCAAAATTATTATATTCACCAAATTCTTCATTTGGTAAGTCTGTAGAGTCAATTGAACTATTATCTTCTACTTCTCCATTAGCTCTGGTTATACTCCCAGTTGTTTTATCAAACATCTTATTTAATGAATAGACCCCATTAAAATAACTGTACTCATATTTTTGCTCAAAATTTGATTCCATTTTTAATTCTTCAGTAGGGCCATTGTTATCATCTGATGAGCAGCTAATAAATAAAAATAGAATGAATAAAAAAGCTGGAAAATATATACTATTTCTTTTCATTTTATTTGATATTTGAAATGGTAAATGTACTAGAAGTAGAATCATAAGTTACATACTTACTTTCCTTTGACAAGTCTTTTGCCAAATATCTTGAACTTAGTATTGCTGCTCTTGAAATTGCCAATTCTGTTGCTTGAACACCTGATCTTCCAATTGCTTTCCCGGAATTTTTGGCAACTACTGACCCTTCTTTAGCGCAGCCCCTAGCAACAGCTGCTGCCATAAATCCATAAAGTAGAAATTTCATAATTCACTATTATATATTTTCGCTTACTCGTTTGGCTTTTCAGCAATAGGCCCTCATTTATACTTTGAGTAAGTATATAAATCAGATTAACACTTAATATTTTCCATTTATTTTCTATTTTAATAATAAATAGAAAATAATTACTAATACCACTAGACCAATAATTGCAAATAAAATTGTACCAAATAAATCTTTGAAAAATTCAAGTTTTTCACTTTTGCTTGACATAAAAAACCCAATAATAAACAAAACAAGTAGAATGGCACCAAACATATTTAGTGTGTTTTATACTTTAAATATATTATTCATATGATACTAAAAATATCAACTTTGTTAAATTTATATATAATTTCTTATATATTTAAAAAAAATATTAATTTAATTGTTCTTAAATAACTTAAAATCAATAGGATGAAAAAAATTATTTATTTATACTTACTTATTTTGCTAAGTGCACTTAACTCATGCAATACAAATGACACTAATGCAGAATATAAAAACTACGAATCTATTGATTGTAATGAGGCTAAAAATGAATGTTTAAATTTAGTTAGAGAAAATAAAGATGAAATAAAGGAGATACTATTAAGAGAAATGGAGAGGGATCCAAATGACAAAGAAGTTACACTTCAGAGAATCTCAGATCTGTATCAAGGGTATCAATTTTCTTCGAAATTTGAAAAATATCAAAAATTCTTAGAACAAAATTGCCCCGAACAGTTTAAACAAGTCAATGAAGAAATGGCATTTATTATACTAGGAGAAATAATTGAGGGAAGGTAGGTAGCCAATACTTAAGTCTCTTTAACTAAATTAATTGATTTAAATTAAAAGTATAATTTAATATGGGATTTATGATTTATTTCAAATTAATGGTTTTTGCTGGTGTCAATACCTTTTTTTGGGGTAGCTCTTTGTCATCAAACTCGATATCTACAAATAATCAAAGTAATTCATCATTTATCTTCTAAAACCATCCTTTAAAAATATTAAAAAAATTATAATGTACAGAAACTTATCCAATAACATTCTAGGAGGTGTACTCGCTGGTATAGCAGATTCATTAGGCATTTCAACTGGACTTTTAAGGGTCATATTTATTGTACTTTATTTAAGTATTGGAGGTATCACCCTTGGAATCTCTGCAGGTGCTATGACTGTTATTTATCTTTTACTATGGATGTTTATCCCCGGAAGGCGTTAACAGATTCTTATGTTAATGTATTGTGGTTTTAGGATTTGATAACAAATTAAAATGCTTTGTCATATTAATTTCGATTCAAACAAAAAATAAAACCATGTGGGATGAAGTATTTAATATTTGCGTAGACATCATGTCTATTTTGGGAGACCTTACTGGTCTTACCTATAACGAGATCAATGTACTCGTATTTTGCATTTTATGGCCTCTACATACCCTCTACCTATTTATTCTATCTTATAAAGCTAGAAAGGCACTTTACCTTTTACAAAAGCCAAATTCCTACCCGAAACGTCTCCCCTTTTTATTTCCTGTATTAAGCCGGTTATTCAACATTAAAAATAAATAAACCACCATGTTTAAAAATTTAGTTGCCATTTTGGCAATCACTATTGCATTTGCAAGCACCAGTTCAGCACAAAACAAATACTTTTTAACGTATTACAACAAAGCTCAAAAATTATACGATAGTGGTGATTACGTTAATGCAAAACTTTATTACGACTCAGCCTTAAAAAAGAATCCTAACCATGCATATTCATATTACAAAAGAGGAAAATCATTGTATGCAGAAGCTAAATTAAAAGAAGCCATTAATGATTTAAACACATCTTTAATTTTAGACCCAAAAAATGCAGACGCATATAATTTTAGAGGTGATGCAAAAATTAATCTAAAAGATACACTAGCCGGAATCCGAGATTTTGATAGCAGTATACTCCTTAAACCTGAGAATTACTACTATAGAATAGATAGAGGTTACGCTTATCTTGATCTAGACTCCAACAGTTTGGCACTAAAGGATTTTAAATACGCCTACCAATTAAACGATACAAAGTATGACGCCCCTTTTTATACCGGTGTCGCCTACTTTTATCTAGAAAATTACGATTCGTCAAAAGTCTATTTTAATAAAGCCAGTATTATTGATTCAACAAATTCTAGTCCATACTATTACCGATCTAGAATCAATTATATTGAAGACAACTATAATTCAGCTCTAGCTGAAATTAACACTGCGATTAAGCTAGTGAATGAAAAAGCGCACTACTATATTTTAAGGGCCAAAATTTACATGTTTAATGAAAACGAATACGATGATGACATGGCAATAGAAGACCTCAACAAAGCCATTAAAATGGGGTCTGAAGAAGCCAAAGAATTACTTGCCGAATATTTTAGTGAAGGAGATGCTTAATATGAGATATACATTGATATTACTATTATCATTTACTACTAATATCTATGCCCAAAAAACAACTATTGTTGTAGGTGGCACTTTAAATGATTGCCCAGAATTTAAGCAAGGATACACACGTTTGATTCAGGGTATTAGGGTATTTGAAATCCCGAGCAACAGGTTAATTTATGATGCTACCTCCTCAGACACTACCTCTATACCTATGTCTATAGCATTAACTGACGTTAAGGTTGGTAATTACAGGATAGCCTACTCTCTAAACCCTGGTCATAGCCCCTATCAAGATAAATATATTTCTTTAAAAGCCATACCAGTCAACTATGTCAATTTTTGTAGGTATGACAAAAATGTAGAGCCAGTTAATCCATTTAGTACTTGTAAAATATCAGATACAGTGATATTTGAAAATAGTACTACAGGGTGTTTTAGCCACTACTATACTAAAACTTTTTTTATAAAAAAGAAAGAAGGCTGGGCAATTAAAAAAGAAGCGTACAATGTTATTTGTGGATCAGAAAGTAAAACAGGAAAAATTGAGGTATCCCAAAAACCAACCCAGTATTCGAAAACAAGAATAGTAACTAATGAAGACATCAACAAAATTATACTTGCAATAAACAAAATAAGAATGTTGTTGGGTGGAGGATGTACTACAAATTCATACTATACAATCAAGTATAATAACAAAATACTAGAGCTCCATGATGGATCCTGCCAAGATGATCTAAATAATATTTTATTTACCTATACTAAATCTTTTTATTAATATAAACTTCTTTGCTCATGGGAAACCTTCAAAATCAGGCGTATTTTTATACGCTTGGCTTTGCAAGGAAGTTATTTAACAAAATATATAAAAATGAAAAAAATATCTATTTTATGTTTCACACTTTTTTTAATTCAATTTTCGATAGTCAATGCTCAAAATTGGTCAAGCAATCAAATTGAAAAGGCAAATACAGCAAAAAATATCGCCTATTTGACAAATGTTGAAAAAGAATGTGTGATGTACATTAATCTTTGCAGACTTTATCCTAAAGACTTTCTAAAATATGAGGTCTTAAATTATTACGGTACAGCTAAATATGGCGATTATGTGAAAAATTCTAGTTACAGATATTCACTGATAGATTTTTTACAAAAAATGGAACCCGTTAATGCACTAAATTTTGATGTAGAGGCGTTTAAAAACGCACGATGCTTTGCCATTGAACATGGGAAAGCTGGTACCATTGGACATACAAGAATAAATTGCATACAAGGAAATTACGCAGAGTGCTGCTCCTATGGAATGGATACCGGAAAAGATATTATTTTACAATTATTAATTGACGATGATGTCCCTAGTTTAGGACATAGAATAAATTGTTTAAATAAAGAATATACCAAAATAGGCGTATCAGTTCAGCCACATAAAAAGTGGGACACTTGCGCCGTAATTGACATGATTTGGTAACTGCTTAAAATACCCTGTAATTAATATGATAAAAACTCTTATCTGTTATTATCTAAATTATTAGGACTTATTAAATCATATTGCATTTGTCCATCAGAGGCCTTAACAATTATTTTTGTGCGATAAGCGTAAATAGTACCAACACCAGAGCCGCTTTCCGGGTTCATACAGCTTGTGAAAATTACATAAGATTCGTCGCTAGAAACCTGCTTGGTGCAATTCATATAATTGAATTTATTGCCATAACTATTTGTAAAAGTAATACCATAGGTATTTAACGATGAGATATATCCATACTGAATAACCAATCCAGTAGATGAATTTTTAAACTTTTTACCTTCCAAATAATCTTCAATTCTAGATTGACCAAAAGAACTGAAACTGTAAATAAAGCAGATAATAACTAATAATAATTTTTTCATGCTATGGATTTAACTGAATATACTGACAAGGTGATAGAAAATAATATTTACTTATTTACTAGACCATTTTCTTATTTAATGAAATAATAAGAAAATAGTGCTTTTGAAGAGCTTCTACTAAAACTAAATAATAATTTTATCGAAATTAATTTTAAAAAATATTTACAATAATCAAGACGATAGTCAACAAGGCTACTATCATCTATTTCTTAATCTGGGAACTGAAAGTGCTTTCGAAAATTTTGTCTGCATTACCCGCTTCAAATCCTTCACGAAAATGTTCTCTTTTTAATAATTTGGGATCTAGTTGGGCAAACTCCGGCAATACTCTTCGCTCAGCAAATTCCACATAACTACCCGCAATAGACAAAAACCTGCCATCCATGAACGGTGCATCAATTATTTGAGCCACTGTAGAACTTTGACAAAGAAGACCATCTGGACTTATCTTAATTTTTCCACCCGCATCATTTAAAATAATGCCAATGCCTTCTAAAAATTCATTAAAAGAAGCACAGGTATTGTATCCCTCAGGAAGGTGATGCAGGCTGATGGTATAATGATTTAAATAATACCGGTTATAAATTACCCATGAAGCGTATTCTGATTCGTTTTGAAGGGCTTGATAATCTTCGATAGTAGGCAACCTCCACAATCCCTGATGCAAGAAATCACCTACAGTTATAGGGTCATCCAAATTTAAATCATTGATAGGATCATGCTCAACTTCGTTGGTGTAGGAATGAATAATCGCTTGCACCCGCTCACTTAATTCATGAACCCTAAGCTCACTAATAAAAATGCGAGGAAAATTTGGTGCAGGGGGTGCATACCAGTATGCATCTAACTTTTTAGATTCAAAATTTAAATGCTCCCTTTTAGTATAACCATAGTGAAGAAATATTTTTTCTAAGGATTGAATACCAAGTTGGGGCACACCCAATGTTCGAAAGGCAATATGATCATTGGCGATATCATCGGCTTTGCCAATGATTCCTTTTGCTATCATAGCCTGAATAATTTTTTTAACATCTGGTACACGGTCACTGTACTTGTCCATCAGTGCATCCATGACAATTTGTAGTTCTTGAATCTTGCTCATCCCCTTTTTATTACCCTTAAATATAAATCAAGAAATCTAAATTATTAACCATAAAGCTTATTTCGTTGCATACTAACCCTTACTTGGGCAGCTTTGATGCGAAATTACTTAAAACATTATGAATCAATATTTTATAATAAATAGTAGTCAGTGAAAGATGCAGTATTTTATTTATAGATTAAATAAACCATGTATTCTACCATAAGTCATTAATTTTTCTTAATTTTTACTTACAAAATAATTCAACACCTTCTAAACTCAAGTTGCATGAAAAACCTATTATTGGTAATACTATTTACATGTTCTGCAAACATTATTAAAGCTCAAGACACATTAATTACTAGGTCGAGCGATAATGCAAATTCGCAAGACATGTATATTAGGGGGTACAATGACGCAATAAAATATTATAAAAGCTATAAAGTTGCAGGAAACTCTGTTTTAATTGCATCATCGTTGCCATTTTATGGCATCATGTTTGGTGGCGTATCGGCATTGTTGGCATCTTCAGCTGCACCTTCAGATGCAAATTTAGATTACCCTGATCTGAGCTTAATGAGAAATACAGAGTACGCAAAAGGATATAAGGCATCAGCAAAAAATATAAAAAGAAAAAAAATGCTTTCTAATTTTTTCTCTGGAATAGGAATTGGCCTTGGCCTTACTGTGGCAATGATATCTGCATTAGATCCAAATTAATGATCTGAAAATAATTTAAATAAAACCCTCACGCAAAACTCCATCTTCTTTAACGACAAAAAACTTATGATGGATTTAAAAGCCGGATTCATTATCAAAAGTACTGAAGCGTTAATTGGCAGTATTTTTGAGCATACCACTATTTTGATTGTTAAACACAACAACGAAGGAACGATAGGGTTTGTAACCAATAAGCCTTTACATAAGTCGATACATGAACTCATAGAATTCGAACACAGTAAACCATATCCACTAATGGATGGCGGTCCTGTAGATAAAGACCACCTTTTTGTAGTTCACAACAGACCCGACCTAATTACTGAAGGTGAGAAAATATATAGTGGTTATTATTTAGGGGGGAATATGGAGGAGGTAATTGAGACTATCAACAATACTGGCGCTAATGGCCAAGATATCAAACTTTTTATTGGCTATTGCGGATGGGACCTTGGACAATTGGAAGCAGAAATTGAAGAAGGGAGTTGGGAAGTCGCGTCTTAAAAGTCTTTTTTAGAGCTTGTACAATGGTAAGTTCATTAACCCTGACAGCTTTTGTGCCAACTTTTCGCCTTCTTTGCTAAAAGCCCACATAAATAGTGCCTTAATATCATGATCTGCCCTAATGCTTTCTATTGCTTCAACAGCTAAGCCTGTAGCGATACCTTTTCCACGAAATTCTTCTAATAATAAAGCAGAACACAGGTAAATGGCTTCATACTTTGCATGTAATGGGGTCAGCTCGTAAAGTTCCCTTTCTGAAATTTTTTGATCCATAAACTGATTCATTAAATCTAGCGTTGTGGGAATACATAAAACCCAGCAAACTGGACCATTTTCGTCATCATATTCAGATATGGTACTGGGGTGAATGAGCTGCAAATGCTCCATCACATCTTCATTTACGTTTAGCTGATCAGGATCGGTGCGGCTAGAAAATACTTGATCCGACAGTTCTATCATTCGTTCAAAATTACTTAGGGCCATAACTCAAAAATAATGCTTATAATTTGCAGTTAGTTGTATTTTTAGAACATTGGAATCCATTGAAGTAAAAAAGATCGATAACACATCCGCCCAATTCTTAAGTAGTTTGGCGAAAAGGATTTATGCGCCTCATTATACCCATTTATGGTTAGCTGGAGGAATGGATTGGTATATGAATGAATTTGCATACCCGGTTTCAAAAATTAGGAGTGAATTAGATAATGAAAACTGCCTGCACTATATAGCTTATATCAATAATGAGCCAGTGGGATACTTGAAAATTAATATTGATGCCGCCATAGAAGGTGGCGATACAAAAGAAGGGGTAGAAGTTGAAAGAATTTATATAGATACCACAGCCGTTAATAAAGGATTAGGGACACATTTAATGAACTTTGCCGCCGACATTGCAAAGTTTTATCAAAAAAAGTATATATTTTTAAAAGCCATAGACTCAGCTTAATTGGCTTTGCAATTTTATAAAAAAATAGGTTACGAAATTGTAGGCTCATTTAGATTATCGGATACTACTTTTCATTTAATGAAAGAAGCATACAGAGGGATGTACATTTTAAAAAAATCAGTATGAAAAAGGCTTTAACACTCATTTGCTTATTGCTATTTATAAACAAGTTCAATGTATTTGCTCAGCTGCCTACATCAAGTAGTGGCCGCATTGTTCGATTTGGAAATTTTAGCTCAAAATATGTGCCTTCCAGAAATATAGATGTTTGGCTTCCCGAAAACTATACACCTACAAAAAAATATGCAGTATTGTATATGCATGATGGGCAAATGCTTTTTGACAGCAGTATAACATGGAATAAACAAGAGTGGGGTGTTGATGAAACATTAACCAAACTAATGCAACTACAAAAAATTAGAGAATGCATTGTGGTAGGAATTTGGAATGGAGGAAAGAGTAGACATCCCGAGTATTTTCCTCAAAAACCTTTTGAAGCATTATCCAAAGAAAACCAAAAACTAGTTTACGATGCTTACCGGAGCGGTGGCCAATCTATTTTTTCGGGACTTGCCATTTCTTCAGATAATTATCTCAAATTTTTGGTAGAGGAGTTAAAACCTTTTATCGATAAAACATACAGCACCAAAACAAACGCATCAAATACATTTGTAGCAGGCAGTAGCATGGGTGGTTTAATATCACTCTACGCCCTATGTGAGTATCCAAATATTTTTGGAGGAGCAGCTTGCCTATCTACGCATTGGCCCGGACTATTGTCTATGGAAAACAATCCAGTACCTGCTGTATTTTTTTCTTACTTAAAACAGCATTTGCCATCGCCAAAGCAACATAAAATATATTTTGATCATGGTACCGAAACATTAGATTCTATGTATGCCTCATTACAGTTAGAGGTAGATGCCATTATGAAACAAAAGAAATATAGCAGCAGCCAGTGGATAAGCCGCTCCTGGCCTGGACAGGATCATTCCGAAAAGTCATGGAGAAGCAGACTAGATATTCCTGTTACTTTTTTATTGAAGAATTAATACATTCAACTAAATAACTAAAATATGGAAGTACATCATCACGCTCATCATCCAAAAAATTGGAAAGAATACATTACCGAATTTATAATGTTATTTGCCGCCGTGACACTTGGTTTTTTAGCTGAAAATATAAGAGAACATCAAATAATAAATCATAAAACAAATCAGAATTTACAATCTATTATTTTAGACTTGAAAAAAGATTCTGTATTAATTCAAGAAAGATTAAAAGAATATAATAAAGCTTCTATTTTACTAGAAAAATTAAACGTTCTTTCTATCAATTATCATTCATCAAACATATCAAAAGATGAATTCTTAGACAGTTCATTAAATATAAATACTGATTTGATTTTTGGCACTTCATTTTATATTAATAATTCTTCCTACAAAAACACAATTTCAAGTGGCAGTTTTAGTAATATAAATTCACTAGAATTAAAACGAACTATTTCAGATTATTATGAAGTGTATGGAGCTAAACTAAATGACAACAATAGAATTTTAGATGATGTAGTTGAATTTTACACAATTCATACACTGCCAAAGCCAGGGGGCAGACTAGGAAATACTAGGTCAAGTGAAGAGATTAAAAATTTAATATCCTACTACAAAAAAAGTCTACTTTTTAATAGTTCACTATTAAATAAAGAATTTATCATTTATAATCAAAAGGCTAAAGATAGAGTAGATATATATTTACTTCTAATGACAACATTTAACCAAAAAAATTCAGAATTATTGAATTTGCTAGCCTCTAACCAACATGAATAGTTGATTTTTAATCGCCATTTTTACATGATCAAAGCCCTATTTACTTTATTCGTTATACTCTTATTAGGCTGCTCTAACAACCAGGAAACAAGTAGGCCCAAAAAATCACATTACGTCTCTCCATCTATAAACTACAAAGGGCAATTTAGGAAAGGCTATGTAAGAAAGCCGGTAAGTATCAAGGCCTCGGCTATTAGAAATCAGGCGAGATCTAAATATTACTATCAAACCAGAGGAAAATACAGAAGGAAGAAGTGAAATGAGCCGTTAATAATTGACAATCGTATTAATCACTTGTATTTATACGCAAATTTTAATCTAACATAATTTTCGAAAGAGATACACTTACATTGATATAATTAAAATCTCTTTATGAAGTGGAGTAATATTATTACCCATCCCATCATGCAAGTTTTTAGCTTTTGCATCATTCTAATAAGCGGACCATATATTGGCGGCCCATATATCTTTTTCTTATACCATGCCGCACAGGAAGGTATAGCTTTTGCTATAATAGGTCTTTTGGGCATTATACTCTGCCTAGCTAGTATGTTAGTTTACAAATCTGGACTTCAATTTGCTGGCACATTAATTATGGGTTTGTCATTACTACTATTTTTCTGGTCACCACGATGGCATAACAGTAGTGGAACCTTTAATGAGCCATTACCATTAGCTACTTTTTTGCTATTTATAATTATCTCAGTGTTTACTATTTCCAGAATAGTTAATGCGCAAAGAATTTCCTATTAACAGATCCTTATGTTAATGTATTGTGGTTTTAGGTTTTGATAACAAAGTAAAATGTTTTGTCATTTTACTTTTGGTACAATCAAAATATAAACCCGTTGAAAATAATTGCCAACTATCTCGTAAATATAATTCTATACGGCATTGTAATCCCTATTGCCGTATTTGGCTTAGCCAGTATAGCTGTAGAATTATCTTGTAAATACTATTGGGGTATGGAGTATTTACAGGGAGATTCTGGATTTAAGCTAGGCGCTTGGTTAATTATTTATTTTATTATACTAACACTTTATTATTACCTATTTGCACTCATCAATTTTGGATTTAGCCATAGGCAAAAACCTTTAACAGTTGGCATTACCATAGCCATGCCAATTCTATTTCATTACTTGATAAGTGCCTATGACTATAGAATTACCATTTGCTTTGCAGGATTTCACGTAGCTTATTATATTTTGTTTTTTGCTATGGTTCAGCTACAGAAGATGATAAAACAAAAAATGCAGTAAAGAAATGTAACTATCTCTTTACTGCATTTGCAATACCACCTAATACCTTGTTAGTTTCGGCCAGATTTTTAGAAAGTGAAACAAACTGATATTGAAGTTCATTACCATCCAATTCAATGGTAGAAAGAGACTTATTAAGTGAAGCTATTTTGTTTTGTAATTCACTAATTTCAAGACCCGTATAAGTTGGCGTAACAGAACTAGCAGGTTTATCGAAAATTAAAATTATCCCAGTGGCTAAAAATAGGACCACCTCAGTAATCATTCCAACTGATAACATAAACCCACCCCAACTAGCGTGAATAATTTTACCGTAAGCTCCTAAAATAACCAATGCAGCTCCAATGCTAAATGTAACTTCTAAAACGTGATTCATTTTTTTCATGCTTGTGATTTTAAATTTTAATACTTGTTTTTTCATTAAATAATTGATTAAAAATAATTAGGTTCCATGTGTTAGAATTGTTAAACCTAATCGACCCAGTAATTTTAAATTTTCTTTTAGAAATATCAGAACCACCAAAATCAAGTATTATTTTGCTCGTACACCGTCTTCAAAAACGACTCCATAACGTTGTTGTAGTTTTGCCGCGTTAACTCTTGAAATAACAATGCGTAATAACCATCCCCCTCATTAGTGGTAAAAACGCGCATGTGCTTTGTTCTCATACTATCACAATCATCAATAATAAGGCGGTCTGGTTTATCTGGCCCAATAATGCCAGAAGCAGCAAAATACATAGCAGCAGCATGTATTTGCGCCATAGAAACAATAAATGAAACGAGATATAGGTTTTGTATGGTAAGCTCCTTTTTAAACGCTATGTAATGTCCTTTTTGCTCCTGAAACAACCCGGCTAACTTATTACCTATCAGCCCCTGCTTGAAACGCAAATAAGCATCATCTAATTTTTTAACAGGTAAAATGAACATCATGAGTTTACCTGCTGGATAGTAATTAAGCTCCGTTTTACCCGGATACATAACTAAAATGTTTCCTAACGAGGTTATGGCATTTGAAGCCTCTAGGTATAAAGGGTCTTTACCCAAATCCCAACTGATGGCGTCATATAAAATGGCTTTTTCGAGATCCCTGTTAAATGTTTGGCGCGCGCTATTGCCATTTGAATTAAAGGTTTCTAACTCGCAGCCTCCGGCATCCCAAATAACGGTATGTACTAGCTTTTGAGAAATTTGAGAAATGTAGTTAGCTGTTAGCTGATTGTCTGTTTCAACAATACTTTGCTTGTCAATAAATCCATAGCCCATAGACTCAGGTAACTGACGACCGTTTTTGGAAGTGTAAGCGATTTGCATACTGGTATGATTTTAAGGTTATTAAATCACACCAAGAACTAGATAGGGATTACATTTTATTGTGACTGTAAGTCCTCATCGTATTACCACCG
>JACCDP010145092.1_pt1 | contig 29277 bp, 28 predicted proteins | sample 7445841 | NCBI WGS metagenome assembly JACCDP01 (sample SAMN15323441, study PRJNA562643) | freshwater metagenome | isolation source: river surface water | place: USA:Blue River Watershed | collected 2017-08-17 | reverse complement strand
TGATGGAACACCAAAAGCAAAAAATAGTTTAGATGGTAGTCATTATTTCGCTAAAGGTGCTGGTTGGTATAGAAAAACATTAGACCACAGGTCAATTGATATATTAGATACTGAAAATTCGGTTTTAACAGGAAACACAAAAATATTAAAAACCAAATCAAAACCATTCACATATGGAGAAGATTATTTTAATGTTTATAGAAAATTACCTGGTTTAGATTATGGATTTGACTTAAATGGTGAAATCAATAATGATAAAACTGAAATTATTGATGATAATAATGTTGAATACATTTTAAATAGAAAAAATGTAAACATTTTCTTAGACGGTTCAAGAGCCATTGATTATGATATCTACAGAAAAAGTAGAAACTTAAGTTTAACATTTGGTACTTTACCCCCACAAGAAAAACCATCTTTTGCGGAATTTTTAAAAGAGGCAATTAGTAATGTTATTAGAAATTCTAATACAATTAAGTATAGAAAAGAATATCGTTTACTAAAGAAAGTTTATGAGGATTATGTAAATAGTAATGGTTTTACTCCGTACAATTTTATTAAGATAAATGAATTCATTCAAAGAATGAGTCCATATTGGGTTAATATAATTGACCAATTTGTTCCTGCAACAACCCAATGGTTGGGAGGTAATTTAATTGAAAACGGAACATTCGGAAGGTCTAAATTCCAATACAAACAACCTTGTACACCAAAAGAATTTGTTGAGGTGTTGTATCCTGATTTTGAAACGGTAATCGAAGAAGATTTAGAAACAATATTAGGTGGAGGAACAACAAGTTATGACGCAACTAATTTAGATAGTTTAAGAGGATTATCCATATTAACGGGATTAACCTACACTATGTACCTTAACATAAATGGTACTGAATATAGTGGAACAACATCTGCATTAAATGATGAAATATTCTCAACAGGTTTTACATCTACAGCATCTTGTCCACAAATTAATTTAACATCAAATCCTTTAGGTATTCCACTTATTTGTGGATATAAAGGTGAATATAGCGGTAACACAAGTGTAAATGGTATGAACGGATGGAAGGGTATCAATTTAGATATGCCGACCATTAAAACCATTTGGAAAAATGGATTAACAGGTTTAACCGAGTCGATTAATAGTCAAATAACATATGATGTTTATGGTTGTATAGATGATTATGCACCATATACTGCCGCAACAGGTAATAGTAATTGTTCTCAAATATCAAAGAAAACATTATCACTTGAGTTTTTTACGGATATAAATGGTGTTGAAAAAGTTAAATTTATTTTAGACACTACAGATTGTAGAAATGGTGAAGACATTGATTTTTATTTTGAACCAGTTTATGGAATTAAAGAAGAAGAATGTGGTTTAAAAGTTGCTATTGCAGGTCCTTGTATTCCATATACGGGAGACACCGAAAACTGTCAATTAGTAGAAGATGTTTATATTTTCGTAACAGGATTTACAGGAATTGAAGCAGATACAATATGGGATGTTAATTTTTATGTTACAAGTGGCACAACTTGTGACACCGGAGTTTGTACAAATTGTGATTTTGTTGAAGTAAATGACCCGAAGCCGATTCAAAGAGGAGTAAATCCATCAACTTTAGCCGTACAAAACTGTGTAACAACAGGTGACAATACAGGTAAGGTTTACGTTATTCCCGCAGTTAAAGAAACCGATGTATATGATATTATAGTATCAGATGCCGCAAACTGTGAACAAAAAATTAGAATTGAAGGATTACAAAGAAAAATAGTACAATTAGCTGATGAAGTTAGTGGATACACGATTAACCCAAAAGTACAATATAAAACTTCATTCGATTATGGTTTAAAGAAAGGAAGTAAAGTATACAAATATATTTCAGGAGCCACTCCTTCAACGTATGAACTTTTACAATCACAAATAGGATATGGTATTGTTGAGGTATCAATAGATGATGTTGAAATTGGAGATTTTCTCTTATCAATCGAACAAAAAGATTGTGGAGATATACCAACGAACCTTTTCAACTTTACTGATGACTTAGGATATCAATTTACCTTTGATTATAAATTTGTAACGGTAAACAGAAAAGAATGTTTTTCATCAATTAAGAAAGACATAATTAATGACGAATTTGAAGTGTTACCAACAAGTAAAGTTTTGGTATACACTAATGTTGATGAGAATTTACAAACAATTCCTTATCAATTTAGATTTAAACACCCTGAAGATTTATTTGTAAGACCTGAACAACCAGAAGTACCTTGTTGTGAATATCCTGAAAATTATTTTCAAAGCGGTGATTTCTTAATCAGTCACTTAGGATTCCCAATTGAGGTTACAAGTGTCGATTTAAATTTTTGTGATAGAGGAATTTATTATTCGTTGGTAACAACAATTAGTGGAGGAACAACTGCAAATAGTGATAATATTATAATAAATGGTAAATCTGGTGAAACTGATAGGTTAATAGTATCATTTATTAATAATTCAAAATATAACGGAGTAACAGGTACAACTAAATTTGAATGTTTAGATATTGATATTGAAGAGTGGTATTATGGTTATTCTTGTGATACTGGTAAAACAATTAATAGAGAAATTGAATGTACTGATTCGGTTTGTGCTCAAGTGCCAATTGGTAGTAGTACTTGTGAAGAATTTGTCGGTGAAATAACAACACCTACACCTACTCCTACACCAAGCCCAACACCAACGCCAACTGCAACCCCGACCCCAACATCGACTCCAACACCTACTAGTACCCCAACGCCAACCGCAACAGGTACTCCTACTCCAACACCAACGCCTACAGATACTGGTACACCGACACCAACACCTACTCCAACATCAACAGGTACGCCTACTCCGACACCAACGCCTACATCAACACCGGTTTGTGATTTTGACGTTGATGTGGTTGTAACATATACAACCCCAACCCCTACTCCTACACCTACCGCAACTCCGGTGTGTGATTTTGATATCGATGTGGTTGTAGTTATTCCCACAACAACACCAACACCAACACCTACCGCAACACCGGTATGTGATTTTGATATCGATATTGTAGTAGTATCAGCAACTCCAACACCAACAGGTACTCCTACACCAACTCCTACCGCTACACCGGTTTGTGAATTTGATATTGACGTAGTTGTTGTAACCGCAACAAGTACACCTACCCCCACACCAACCGCAACAAGTACACCTACACCAACCCCTACTGCAACACCGATATGTGAGTTTGACATAGATGTTGTGGTTCTAAATGACACACCTACTCCTACACCATCACCTACAGCAACAAGCACACCAACACCTACACCAACCGCAACACCGGTTTGTGAATTTGATATTGATGTTATCATTGTTGAACCTACATCCACACCAACGCCTACACCTACCGCAACAAGTACACCAACACCTACACCAACAGCAACGGTTGACCCTTGTGTAGATTGTCCTGAGGGATATGTATGGACATATATTGGTGATGATACTTGTACCGCAATTCAAACTGTAAGTGCAACTGCACCAACAGTACCATATACAGCATACACTAGAACATATTACTTATATAGTGTAAGTGGTACAACAGTGTACGAACCTGGTTGGAATATAAATGGTACAGGTACTGAACAAGTAAGACTTAACACCGCTAGTGTTTGGAAAAATACAACGAATATAAATGGTCCATTGAATAGAACTGGTCTTTGGGCGTATCCTGAAAATAATGATGATAATGATTACCCAACAAATACTTGGTTAGGATTTACTCACTGTATTGACAACATTGCAGGAGGAACGTATTATGTTGGTATAGGCGCTGATAATGAATTTAAATTAGAGATTGATGGGGTTGTAGTTTTAGATACTCTAAACAATTCAGGTCTCGATAGTCTTGCTAAATTTAGATTATGGCACGTTTATCCGATAACATTAACGGCGGGTAGTCACATTATTGGTCTTTATGGATATAATGTGGCGGCACCTGGTGTGAATCCTGCATCGTTCGGATGTGAAATTTATGATAACACATATGCCGAATTAACGGGAGCAACTTCAATAAATGATTTGAACATCATATTCAGTTCTACTGATTTCATTGGTGATATTATACCAGTGGTTAAAGATGTTGAAGGTAATTACTTAGCTTCAGGTTACACTTGTCCATCAGGTTATGAATATGCATTATGTGATAACAACTGTAGACAAGTAATTTATTGTCCTGAACAAGTAACACCTACTCCGACACCAACAGCAACACCGACTCCTACACCAACAAATACTGGTACACCTACACCAACGCCGACAGCAACTAATACTCCGACACCAACGCCTACACCTACTGCAACAAGTACACCAACCCCTACACCAACATCAACACCGGTTTGTGAATTTGGAATTGATGTTGTGGTGATACCTGCAACTGCCACTCCAACGCCTACACCTACCGCAACAAATACACCAACCCCAACACCTACCGCTACACCAACAGATACGCCTACCCCTACACCTACGCCGACTGCAACGCCAACTAACACGCCTACACCGACTCCAACTCCTACCGCAACACCGGTGTGTGAGTTTGGAATTGATGTTACTGTGATACCGGCAACTGCAACTCCTACACCTACACCAACTAACACGCCTACACCTACACCAACTAACACACCAACTCCAACTGCCACTCCAACGCCTACACCTACGGCAACACCTACAGATACGCCAACTCCAACACCAACTAACACGCCTACACCTACACCAACGGCTACACCGACATCAACTCCAACACCATTACCTTGTGTTGCTGAGATTACGAATGTAAGTAATCCTACAAGTTGTGGTAACAATGTGGATGGTTCATTCACATTAACATCATCAGGTGGAGTTTGGAACAGAACTTATGAATTATTTAAAGATAGTTCATTCCCTTACGAGACAACAGGTGGTAGTTTAATACAAACTTGGACAGACGTTACTGAACTTGGTAAAGACATATCAGTAACAGGATTAGAACCTGGTGGATATTATTTAAAAATTACCGATGTTGGAGGATGTGTAGACTATAGTGAAGTAGTGGTACTACCATTTGATGATACAGCTTGTGTAACCCCAACCCCAACACCATCATCATACTTCTGTGATTATGGTCAAGGATGTATCGAACAAGCATCACCTTGTCCATATAATGCGATAGATTGTGGAGAACAGACACCACAACCATAGACTTTAAAATAATAATAAAAAATTAGATATTTATATTAAAAACCAAAACAGATGAAAAATCAAAAAGGCGGATGTTTAATCCAAGGAACTTTAATCACATTATCAGATGATACAACAAAAGCAATCGAAAATGTTGAAGTGGGAGATGTTGTGAAATCAATGGTATATGATAGCGAAACTAGTGGTTTTACTGAAACTACTGGTACAGTAACAGAATTGCAACAAGTTGAAGAGTCTGTGGTATTTTCAATCAATGAAGGATTGATTACCGTATCTGCGGACCATAAGAATATTGTTAAACAAGCAACATCAGGAAATGTTGTTGTAACAGAAACTGAATTTGTTTCTGTTGGAGATAAACTATTTGACATAAACGGAGCAGAAGTTGAAATTACCTCAAAAGATGAAATCGAAACACCTCAAACTGTTTATAACATTGTAGTGGATAACACACATAGTTTCTTCGCAAACAATATTTTAACACATAATCAAATTCTACCAACAGAATAAAAAAATTTTAAAAAGATATGTTAGTAACATTTTATTTATCAGGACCATATTCAGCATCGACAGTTGCAAGTGAATTCACAATTGTCGGTAATCCAGGTGCGGAAACATTTGCAGGAGTGACTAAAGCTCAATTATTAGCGGGACACTCGTTAACTTTTTCAGAATCTGTAACAGGTGGAACTGTAACAGCAACGGATGCAACTTGTGAAGGTACCCAAGTTATTTGGTTAGTTAATCCAGAACCAACCCCAACCCCTACACCAACAACAGTTGAATTACAGGTGTATGGTAAAGACGAATATATAACACCTCAGAATGCGACACTGACATATAGAGTAAATGGCGGTTCTTCGTTTAATTTAGTAACACTCGACCCATTACCGTCAAATTGTGGATTAATTGGGACTATTAGTGGTTTAGTGCTTGGAGATGTTGTGGTAATTGAAAGCCAAGATACATATCCAATGTCAGGGGCCGATACATCTACGTGTCCAACATTAGTTGGTACTAATACAACATATACACATACTGTGGGTGTTAGTAGTGGATTTGATTATGTGGCGTTAACTATAAATTCAAATCTAAATGTGTAAAACGAATAAATTTCATTTTTAATTTAAAACCCCTTCAAAAGAAGGGGTTTTTTATTTAAATTTTATATGATTGTATTTATGTAGTATGGGATTGGTAATCAAATTAAACAACATCATTTCACCAAATGCTTTTACGGTTTCATATAAAACGGGACCAAATCCTTATCCATTGGATTCGGGGTTCACTTCGTTTGGTGGAACATATAGTGCGGGAACAACATTGGTTGTTGTTAGCGGTATAACTATTAATTTTAATAGTACATATTGGTTTAAAATTACTGATACGGTAACAAATAGATACATAATTGAGAACATTGAAACAAATGACCCAATAGCATATACCACTTGTTGCGAAGTACCTACAGGTATTTCAGCCGTTTGTGTAATTCCAACAACACCAACACCGACCCCAACTGCAACACCAACACCGACCCCTACAATTGCTTGTGAAGTACCTACAGATATTACTGCATATTGTAGTGATGAATCAATTACACCAACACCAACACCTACCGCAACACCGACCCCTACACCCACCCCAACTGAAACTATGGCTCAATTATATTGGACAATTACAGAAAATGCGGGAGGTAGAATTACAGTATATGATGTTGACGATAATGAATTGTTAGATGAAACTGTTTCATTGGCCGGTGCGAGTAAAAACGGAATTGTTAGTATTCCTAATTCCGGTTTACCATATAGAATTGTAGGATGGTGGAATAATGGTTCGGGTAATATTGTGCAATATCTTGTTTGTGACATATCTAACGCATCACAATTACACACAAGTAGTCCTCTTGGACCATCAGAATTAATAACAGATGAGGAATATATCGTTGACCCAACACCATTAATAGCTTCAGTAACTCTGTGGAAAAATGGTCAAATAGCACCTACTTGTCCTGTATAATAAAATGAAAAACGACATATATAATATAAAATGGCAAATTTAACAATATCTTGGACAGCACCAACACCTTGTGTTGGATGCTCTTACGAATATAGATATAAACTATCTACTGATACGACTTATATAACAGGAGCAACATCAAATACTTCTGTGTCGATTTCATCATTAACAGATGGTGCTGATTATGATTATGGAGTTAGAACTGTATGTGGAGAATTGAGAAGTACTTGGTCGGCAGCGGCAACTGTAACTTGTGATACCGCACCAACCCCAACACCAACGTCTACACCAACCGCAACTCCTACAGCGACCCCGACCCCTACACCTACTGCAACAGGAGAACCAACGTCTACCCCAACACCTACTCCGACAGCAACCGCCACACCTACACCAACCCCAACACCAACAATAGAACTATATGGTTGTGGTGACACGGTTTCAGATACTTATACTGGTTCAGGTTTTTATAATTTCCCTGACGTTCAATTAGATTTCACAGGTGTACCTAATGGGTCAATAATTAACTTTACTTGCACTGCAAATGATAGACCAAATAATATTTCAATTAGAACCGCTTTAACTGTTCTTGAAAGTACAGGATGGTTTGGTAATTCATCAGGATATGACCCAAGTGATTATTATTACCCGACTCAAACCGGTCCAATAACATTATCAATAACATACGATAATACTAAAACATATTATATAGATACATTAACGGCACCGGCTTTAGCCGCTCCAAATGAAGTAAACGATTATTGGGAAGTTAGTATACAATGTTTAGGAGTACCAACCCCAACCCCAATACCACCAACCACCGCAACATTCAATTGGAATTATTTTGAAACCGGCGGAGCTAATGGTGAGATGATATTATACATAAATGGTTCTGTTGTTGAAAATAGATTTGGAGATGCGAGCGGTACATTTAATGTTAGTGAGGGTGACACAATTAACTGTGAGGTTATAACGAACGGATGTACGGAACCTAATGGTACTGCGAACTCTTATACTATAAGTAATAAATTTACGTTAACTGACGCAACAAGTGGTACAGGAAGTTGTAGTTTATTTGGTAACACATATACGGTTGTAAGTGGCGACCTCGGCAATACGATAACATTATCAATGTACTCTGCTTGTGATGGTGGGTCAGTTTAATAAAAAACAAAAAGAATATTTATAACATATGAGTTTTTTACACGAAAATGAATCGGAGCATATAGCGGCAAGAATTACCAATGAAGGTAGACAAAAGATTGCTGAAGGTAATTTCAACATTGAGTATTTCCAAATAGGAGATTCTGAATTTGATTACAACTTTGATGCTTACAATGGTATAACAGGAACAACAAATCCTTCACAAAAGGTATTCACACCATTGGATAAAGATTCAATCGTGAAATACCCATATAAAGTTTCACAATCATCAATAACAGGAACAACATATGGAACTCCTGTTCAAGTTTCACAAATAGAAACAATTAGAAATGAAATGGGCCCTGCTGGATTTGTTTCAAAATATATTGAATACGATGATGTTTTATGTACAGGGTCAACTATTGAATGCACATACACACAAGTACCAATTTCAGCAATATCAGGAACAACAACCTTATATATTACGGGAGGTACATTTTCTGACTGTGAATACATAACAATCGCTTTCACAACATTTACAGGTACCGACCCATCACACCCAATTATTTCAGGTCAATCGGCTAGTTTAATTTACAAAGTATTAAGTTACACTTCAGGTGTAACCGTAAACACATTAACATTAGATAGAAATATGCCAAATATGGCATCAATCTGTGCGGGTGGATTTGCAACAGTTATATGTAATAAATGTAATCCATTTTTCACCGGTCCTTATGACACTGATTTGACTTGTTTACCAAATACACAAAACCCTGAAGACCAACAAGACCCTTGGACATTGAATGTACTTTGGAGTACAGAACCGGCAGGTATGGATGTATTCGGAGGTGTTTCTGATGATAGAGATGAGGAAACATCAGGATATACGAGTAATATATTTGTGTCAACAAAGGAATTCTTAGGGTATGGTTCATCATCAGGACAAACATCAAATACAGGGACAACAATTACCAACACATTTGGTGATGTTATTATTGTAACACCTGAAGAACAACACTCATTAGCAATATTACATTATTCTGAATTGAATAGTGAAAGAGAACCTGAGAAATTCTTTAAATATGAAGATTATATCAGTACAAATGATAGTGTAACAGATGCGTTACTTTATGATGAGGATAACAATGAAATAACGGACTTACAATATTTTGAGATTTACATTCCTTTCTTATATTATGAAAGAAACACAGGCTCAACTATTGGAGCAAGATTCTTTATGGGTGACACTGACTATTATATAAATTCAAGTGCAATCGATACCAAATTAAATAAATTAAAGTATCGTTATTTAATTGATGAACAAAATGTAAAAGTTGGTAAGATATTTTATAACCACAAAACGATTGTATTTGACGACCAAGAAATTGTTGCAACATTAGATTATAAATCAAATAGAAAATATACATTACCGATACCAAGAGTTGCTCAAGTTCCCGTTGATACTAAATGTGGTGTTGATGGTAATCCATTAGAACCATTAATGAGTGGAACAACAGGACAAACTGTTTTTGTTACTTATATGTTCCAATATACAGGAGACACTGCGTTAAATGGTTTACATTGTAACTACTATTCAAAAATAACAGGAACAACATTGAACGCGGATGTATCACTTAAATTTTCAGATGATAGTTTTCAATTTATGAGAAATGTACATTGTGGAAATAAAACAGGATACACGGCAAATAAAATGTTTATATTAGTACAAAGAGTAGATACTGGCGACCAACCGTTACCGAATCTTTGGAGAAAAATCGACGTTACATCGGACATACCTAGCCACACATTAGGTAGTTTAATTAACCCTGATAATTTAAGAGGCTCAAGATTTGTTATAACCAATGATGATTATGATAACGCCACATTATATGACCTTGAAGATTATCTTGGTGATTTTCCGGATAACCCTGTTGGTTCAGGTGCGTATGAAATGACCACACCTCAGTTTGGTGATAAACAACCATTCCCTGGGTCAATTAAATTGGTTAGAGCAAGTGATTTGGCAGTAATGAGATTCTTGGTTAATCTTCCATCAGGAACATTTGAATCAACTCAAAATCCAACATACGTTTCAGGTAAACAAAAGAAGATAACAGAAATTGCATTATTAAATGCAAATAAAGATGTTATCGTAATTGGAAAAACACCAAAACCAATCAACAGAACAGGTACACAAGTCTTTGCAGTTAAAATAGATTTATAATACCATTTACAAAACAAAATATATTATTTATATATTGTTTTATGGAGACTAATTTAAAAAACAAAGCAAAGATTTTGGGTCTTGACATCTCAACCAAAACAATTGGTTGGGCTCTTTTTGATATGAATGGTTCCAAACTTTTGGAACTTACTCATTTCTCACCCAAAATAAAACCACAGCCAGAGGAAAAGATTGAGGAATTGTTGATGAAGGCAGATGCGTTCAAAAAACATATCGAAGGTTATAAGAATATGGGAATCACAAGAATTGTGATTGAAGAACCTTTGTTACAATCTAATAACATTTACACTGTAGGTACATTACTAAGATACAATACATTGATTCTTAAGAATTGTTATGATGTGTTTGGTATTGTTCCAACATTTATATCAACATACAATGCAAGAAAATTTGCATTCCCCGACTTAGTCGGAGAGAACGACAAAGGTAGAAATGTATTGTTTGGAGGTTACCCAAAAGACATCGATAAAAAACACGTTATTTGGGAGCACGTAAATGCCGTTTGTCCTGATGTTAGTTGGTTATACGGAAAGACAGGTAGTCTAAAGAAAGAAAATTACGATATGGCAGATGCAGCAACTGCAGTCATTGGATTTGTTAATATGTTAAAAGCAGAAAAATCCGGCAAGTAATATTTTACTTTAGAAAAAAACAATAATATATTTATTAACAGGACGGGACGTGGACATTAAAATCCGCGTTTGGTTGGTGTTTCCCTCGGAGTGGTGTCCGAGGGATTTTTTTTTATTCCTTTTTTTTCTTATATTTCTACTATGGGTACTTCCGACTTTGATTACGAACCAATAGTAGACATCCTCGAGGACATTTTGGGTGAGTATCGAATGCATAATGACTATAAAGGTCAGATGTCTTTTGATTGTCCTGTTTGTTCTTATGAGTTAAAAGGATTGGACCACGGAGACGGAAAAGGTAATCTTGAGGTTAACTACAAATATAACGTTTATAAATGTTGGTCTTGTGGTGAGACAAATGACACACACGGGTCAATACATAAACTGATTAAAAAGTATGGAACCACAAAACATTTAAAAAGATACGAATTGGTTATGCCTGAAGAGGCGTATGAGAATACCAAAGTAAAAAAGAATTACGTAAGGTTACCAAAAGAGTTTATTCCGTTTACTTCAGTAAGTGAAGGTTTAAAAAAGACACACTTTTATAAACAAGCACTTAACTATATAAACAAAAGAAACATAACAGATGAAATTATAAAAAGAAACAATATCGGATTCTGTTATGATGGTCCTTATATGAATAGAATAATTATACCATCATATGATGAAAATGGTAATTTAAATTATTTCATTGCAAGGTCCTATGAAAATAAACCAAAATTAAAATATAAAAATCCCGAAGCACAAAAAGAAATAATCATTTGGAATGAACATTTAATTAAATGGGATGAACCAATATACATTGTTGAAGGTGCGTTTGACAGTATCTTCTTAGAAAATTCAATACCAATGTTGGGTAAAGTAATGAGTGAAAAACTATTTGGATTACTTTACGAAAAGGCTAAAGAGATTATTGTTGTACTTGATGGAGATGCTTGGGAAAACTCACAAAAAATTTATCATAAATTAAATGGTGGTAGATTATTTGGTAGTGTTTGGACAATAAAATTACCATTAGATAAAGACGTTGCGGATTTGCAAGGTGATTTATCTCAATTTGAAAAAATACAATTAAAATAATGGATTTAAAATTAATATCTGAAGAGATAAATGAATTACTCGAAGTAAGACGTAAAGAATTAGAATTAACTTTTATTGAGGACCAACACACGTATTATATGAAAGATACAAATGGTGTGTTGAGAAAGACTTTTCCCTCAGTATCTAAAGTTGTTAAAAAGTTTCATAAACATTTTGATGCGGAAGGTACCGCATTAAGAATGTCAAACGGAGACCCTGAAGCTGCCAGACTATTACAAGAACAATGGAAAGAAGCTGGTTCGTATTCTACTAATATGGGAAGTAGGGTTCACTTTGAATTGGAGACTTATACTGTTGATATGTTCGGTGGTTATAAAGAAGTTAGACAACCAATATTTGAAGTAGACGAATCTCAAATATTGAAGAGTGATAGTATGATTACCGCGGGTAAGGAATTTGTTGAATTGATGGTAAAAAGAGGAGCAGTTTTAATTGACACCGAAAGTGTTCTTGGTGACAACGAACTCGGATACACAGGACAACCTGATAAGTTGTGGTTAATGATGAACAAAGAACAAACCGATTTTGGTTTGGTAATCACAGATTGGAAAACAAATCAACCAAAAAACTTTGAGGTTCAACATTATACTGGAAGAATGTTTGCACCGTTTCAAGAATATCACGATACAGCTTTAGGTCATTATTACCTACAATTACCATTATATGCAAGATTGTTCTTAAAAATGTTACAAGGAACTAAGTATGAAAATCTAAAATTATTAGGATGTGTGATTGTCTTATTAAAAGACGATGGTACATTTGTAGAGTACAAAGTTCCACCTCAAGTAAACAATACGATTTTAAATATGGACATTACAAAATACACATTAAAAAAATGATAAAGAAAATTATCCACATTGCGGACTTACACATTCGTACAATTCAATTACACGATTTGTATAAAACTCAGTTTGAAAAATTCATTGAGGAAATAAGAGAACACGCAACACAATGGACCGAAGAAGGTATCGGGTGGGACGAAATTCGTATTGTAATTGCGGGTGACATAGCTCATCAGAAAATCAACATTTCAAACGAACAACTTATGTTGACTAGTTGGTTTTTAAATAAACTTTCAAGTTATGGTAGGATTGTAATCATTCCGGGTAACCACGACTTTTTAGAAAATAACACTCAACGTTTGGATAGTATTACTCCGGTTGTCGAATTATTGGACAATAAAAACATCATCTACCTTAAAGATAGTGGTGATTATGTTGACGATAGTGTACAATGGATTGTTTATTCATTGTATCAACACAATGCACGACCAGAATTTACCAAACAAGAGGGACTATTAACTGTGGGATTATTTCACGGACCAATTCAAGGACTATCAACCGATTTAGGTTTTGAATTTGAAGATGCGTATGATAGATTAAACTTTGTGGGTTTAGATTTATTATTATGTGGAGATATTCATAAAAGACAACAATTTATTTTACCGAATGGAGGTAAAGCGGTGATGGTTGGTAGTATGATACAACAAAATTTTGGTGAAACGGTGAAACATCACGGTTATGGAATTTATGATGTTCAGACAGATGATTATACATTTTACGATTTACCAAATGAGTCACCTTTCTTACATTTTAAAATAACTGATATAACCGACATCGACAATGAAAAAGAAGAGCTCATTAACGCTGGATGATGAATTTTTAGAATATTGTCGATTAAATAATATTGACGATATTGAAAAATTAGCAAAAGATACTTTTAACAGAGGTTTCACTATATTAAAATATGGTGAGACCCCTTTTGGTTTAAAACCAACCGAAAAAATTGTAGAGAAGGAAGTAAGGGTTGAGGTTATTAAAGAAGTACCGGTTGAGAAGATAATTGAAGTTATTAAAGAAGTTCCTATAAACATTAAAGGAGACACTGAAATCATAACTAAAGAGGTCAGAGTAGTTGACACTGAAGAGATTGAAAAATTAAAGAAGGAGTTACAGAAGAAAGAAGAAGAAATAAATAAACTGAATGATGTTTTGAATAAATTTAACAAAGCAACATTTATGAAAAGTAGTGATTTGAATAATTTGTATGGGGAATAAATTTAGAGTTGGATTTATGGGGTTGGGTAAGTTAGGTTTACCTTGTGCGTTGGCTGTTGATAATAATGGACACCAAGTTTGGGGATATGATGTTAACCCAAATGTTTATGAGTATCTACAAAATAAACAAATACCATATCAAGAAGAAGGTGCCAATGAACTACTTAAAACCCACAACATAAATTATGGTTCAATAAAAGATGTTGTTAAAAATAGTGATATCATTTTTGTTCCAATACAGACACCTCACGATTATAAGTTTGAAGGCTGTACAAGAATACCAGATGACAGAGCTGATTTTGATTATGCACCATTAAAAAATGGAATACAAACATTATCAGATGAAATATATAGACAAGGTTCAGAAAAAATTGTAGTCATCATTTCAACAGTATTACCCGGAACTATTGAACGTGAAATATATCCCATAATTAAAGGCAACGAGAATTTTGTTCTTTGTTATAATCCTTATTTTATTGCGATGGGCACAACCATACAAGACTTTTTAAACCCCGAGTTTATATTGTTTGGTTCTAAAAATAAAGAAGCATCGAAATATGTTAAAAGGTTTTATGAAACGTTACATAATAAACCATTTTATCAAACCTCAATTAAAAATGCGGAACTTATAAAGGTATCATATAATACTTTTATTGGGATGAAAATTGTATTTGCAAATACTATTATGGAAATGTGTCATAAAGTGGGTGCAAATGTGGACGAAGTGATGGGTGGATTAAAATTGTCCGACCAAAGACTCATCTCAACGAAGTATCTTAAAGGCGGAATGGGAGATGGTGGAGGATGTCACCCAAGAGATAACATTGCAATGAGTTGGTTGTCTAATCAATTAAATCTATCTCACAATTTCTTTGAGGATATAATGTTAGCAAGAGAAAATCAAACAGAATTTTTATCGGACCTAATGTTAGAACACGAAGGACCATATTATATTTTAGGAAAAACATTTAAAGAGAACACTAACTTAGTTTTAGGTTCACCATCCACATTGTTATCAAATATACTAAAAGAAAAAGGAGTTGACCACATACATTATGACCCTAATGTAGATTCGTCATCACCTAATTTTGAAGTGGGGACTTACATTGTAACAATACCACACGAAGAGTTTAAAAAATTTGTTTTCCCCAAAGGTTCCACAGTCATTGATGTTTGGAGAGTACTAAATTTAAGCAACCAAGAAGTTAATCATATAAAAGTAGGTAACTAACTTTTTTGTTTTCTGACTTTTTTTAGTTATATTTTTTATAACAAAATATATTATTATGTCAGAAATCATATTATGGGCATTTATGGCCTATGGAATGACCTCAATTTTAGTTTGGGGGTCAATCTTTGAATCCACGAGAGAATGGATTAAAAAGAAATCTAAATTTTTTGGAGACCTTATTGGTTGTACTCTTTGTACAAGTACTTGGGTAGGATTTTTTATGTCCATTGTTTTGGGTAGCATTACCGCAAGATATTTTGATACTTGGTTTATCTTAAATTTTTTCTTTGATGGAATGTTAACGGCCGGATTAGTTTGGGCAATTAACTCGATAATTGAGTTTTTTGAAGAGAGTAGACTTAAATAACATATGAAGATATTAAAAGTTGGTTATAAGGTTTTTGACTTCTCAATACCTAAAGAACTTTATTATTACATCACTAAGGAGTATTACTTAAAGGAACCTAAATTATTTGAATCACTAAGGATTCGAAATGGTGCCGATAAAAGAAACGCAACTTATGTTGAAATACTAAGAGGGGATAAGGAAAGTTTTTTTGATTTAACCTCAAATAGAAAAGAAGAGTGGGATGGTATTATTGATTTCCTTAATGAAAAATACGAAAAGAAATTAGAGGAAGAAAAAGAACTCACTTTAGATGACGATAGTAAGAAAATAGAATTCTTCATCAAGTTAGGTAAGAGTTCAAATCCTAAAACTATTCTTGGTAGGTTATTATATTTCAATCCGGTTAATGAGAATGGTATTAGTCAATATATGACTTTTGACCAAATTAAACAACATCCTGACTTCGGTAAATCTAAAAAAGACGATAGTTGTATTCCACATAATGGAACTGCGTGGAATCGAACTGTGGAAAAGTATTTTAAATTAATTTTAATAAAAGAAAAGGGAAAAAATGTTGGATTCCAATTTGATGGGTATAACTTTGATTATTCTCATAAGAATCGTTACATTAGAAAAGATATTAGAAAGGCTTTAGAACACGGTAGATGTGCTCATTGTGGAGTCAAAGGAAAGAAAATGGAGATTGACCACAAGAACGGTCGATACAATGATGAGATGGTATTAAATTCTGGTACTCAAAACCTATCAGACTTTCAACCACTCTGTGGAGGATGTAACAAACTTAAAAGAAGTGCTTGTAAAAAATGTAAAGAGACAGGACTTAGATATGATGCACAATATATAGGATATCCATTTTCACATTTGGAAGGTGATGCGGTCTACACCGAAGAATTGGGATGTAAAGGATGTTATCTATATGATAGTATGTATTGGAAGTTCAGTTGTACAAAAAATTAAAATATGGCAAATCCATTTATTAAAGTAGAGTGGGAAGATACTCCCGAAAATTTAACTCAAGAAAGAATCAAAAGAGTTAAAAGTTATTTTGAAAAAAAATACAACTCCACCAATATTAAAATTGTAACTAAAGTAGTTTCTAATAGTCTTAATACTCAATTAAGAACATTAGAAGCGAGTGATAATATTCTTGACCCACAACATCAAAAGAATATTGTAAAAGAATTCGTTGCGGAAAACGATATTAATGTTAAGTGGGACTTATTGAATAGATTAGATGACAGAGTTAATTCTGAAATCGATAAGTTGAATCAAAACAAAGTACGTTACAACAAATGGTACATTAAGAAATTAGAGTTTTCTAACTTCTTATCTTTTGGTGAGAATAACGTGATTGAATTTATTGACTTAGATGGAATCACGGTTATCGAGTCTAACCCAAGAAACTTCGGAGGAAAATCAACCGCAACAGTTGACCTTCTTATGTTCTTGTTCTTTAATTCCACAACCAAAACTAAAACCAATATTGAAATCTTTAACAAGTTTACCGATAAAGATGAGGTGAAAGTTAAAGGTTATGTAACCATTGATGGAGAAGATTATATTATATCAAGAGTAATAACAAGAAAGAAATCTAAGTCAGGAGAATTCAATGTTAAAAGTGATTTAGAATTTTATAAAACGTCAGAAGATGGAACAATACAAAATTTATCAGGAGAACAAAGGAGAGAAACAGAACAAATCATCACTTCTGCTATTGGTACTGAGGAAGATTTCTTGGCAACCATCCTAACAACAGGATACAACTTAGAACAATTAATCGAATCAAAGCCTACCGCAAGAGGACAGATACTAACTAAGTTTTTAGGTCTTGAATTGTTAAAACAAAAGGAAGACATCTGTAAAGAAATGTATAATGATTGGTCCAAGAAGTTGGTATCAAACACAAATAACATTAAAGACTTAGAAGATTCAAATATTACATTAAAAGAAAGTATAACTAATTCGGAAAACGAAATTGAAAGATTAGAGATATTCTTAGATGAAACACAAAAGACACTAAAGAAACTTGAATCGAAAAGAGATGATGCTCTTAGCTCAAAAAACAATGACATTGACCAAGAGCTAATAAGAACAAATCCAACATTACTGAAAGGTGAAATTGATGCATTGATTCTTAAAAAGAAGGAGAGTGAAAAGAACGCAAACTCTATCAATGTTACAGAACCTTCACAATATTATTTGGAAGACGAACACGAGTTATTGAAAAATGACATTAATCGTCTTGTGGTTGAAGATAGACTTGATTCAGACGCAATTACAAAAAACGAAAAACTAATTAAACAACTTGAAGAAGGTTCAGTTTGCCCAACTTGTAATAGAAAACTTGATGAGGTAGACCATACGGATGAAATTAACAAGATTAAAGAATTAATTAACGCGTTAAAAGAGAGTCGCAAAAATCACGAAAAATCTTTGAATGAACTTCGTGAAAAAGACAATGCGTTTAAAGCATTAAAAACTGAATTTGACACATACGAAAGAAATAAAATAGTTAAAGCTCGTTATGAATTAGAAGCGGAACAAAGACAAGTTGACATTGATGCCAAACAATTAAAGTTAGATAACTACGATAACAATAAAAAGAAATTAGAACACAATCAAAGAATTGACGGTGAGTTAGTTGCTTTACGTTCGAAGATTGAAACGGCAAATGCCGATATCAGAGTTACGAATACATCAATAGAAAAACACAAGAATAACATTTCCAATTCAAATGAGAAGATTCAAATAAACGAAGACCTGATAAAGAAAATCAAATCAGAGGAAGAGTTGATATATGTGTTCAAAACTTATTTAACCATCTTCGGTAAGAACGGAATCTCAAAGGTTATCATAAAGAATATGATACCACTATTGAATCAGGAATTATATAGATTGTTATCTGATAGTTGTTACTTCACATTGGAGTTAAGTATCAACGATAAAAATGAATTAGAGTTCTTGATGATTGACAACGAGACAAGGGTGGTAAAACCATTAGCAAGCGGTTCTGGTTACGAAAGAACGATATCTTCACTAGCAATTAGAAGTGTTTTAACTAAGGTATCTTCATTACCAAAACCAAACATCGTAGTAATGGACGAAGTTTTCGGAAAAATTGCTGACGATAACCTCGAAATGGTTGGTGAATTTTTCAAGAAAATAAAAGAGTATTTCGAACATATTTTCGTAATTTCACACAACCCACTTATTAGAAATTGGTCTGATAATATCATAATGGTGAAAAAAGAAGAAAACGTTTCATCAATAGAATATGTCACAACCAAAATTTCTTAAATTAAAATTTTTTTCATAATTTTATAAAAAACACAAATATGAACGCAAAAGATTACAGAGACTTCGGACTTTACGCAAAAGACCACGGAATTAGTTCCTTGAAATTGGACTACTACAACAAAAGAATTGAAAATAGTTTAACACCATATATCTTAGAAGAGAGGTCGTTGAATGTTACCGTTATGGATGTTTTCTCACGTTTAATGATGGAGAGAATTATTTGGGTAGCGGGAGAAGTAAATGACCATATGTCAACAATTGTACAAGCTCAATTGATGTTTTTGGATAGTATTGACCACAATGATATCACAATGCACATCGATAGTCCTGGTGGTTCTGTGAAATCGGGCCTTTCAATGGTAGACGTGATGGATTATATCAATTCAGACATTAGAACAATTAATACGGGTATGGCCGCTTCTATGGGGTCTATCCTATTAGGTGCGGGAACCAAAGGAAAGAGATGTAGTTTGAGATTCTCAAGAACAATGTTACACCAATCAAGTGGAGGTTTTGGGGGTAATATCCAAGACGCAGAAATTGATATGATTGAATGGAAGAAATTGAATTTAATCCTATTTGAACTTTTAGGGGAGTACACCAACAAACCTGCAGATGTGGTTATGAAGGACGCCACGAGGGATTTATGGTTATCGGCCGAAGATGCTCTACAATACGGAATAATCGACGAAATCGTTAAGAAAAAAAGTAAGTAAGGTAAAAGGGGACTAAAAGTCCCCTTCTTCATATTTATAGTAAAAGCTGAATATGAAGATTAATAAAACCAACATCCTTTTAGTTATAGTTGCAATTTTGGCCGGTTACAGTATTTTCCAAGGTTCCAAAATAAGAACTGACGTTGCAGGATACAATGCAAAGATTGATTCGATTCAGAACGAAATCGATTCTGTTCAGATGTTAAATGAAAAACTAACTGAACAAATTTTAGTGGTTGATAAACAAATCGATAATATCGATGGGGATATCACCACCGTTAATAAGAACATAACTATTATTAAAAAACAAACCGATGAAAAAATTGATTCTGTTAACAATTATAACTTTTCTGACCTTGAAAAGTTTTTCACAGACCGTTACAGTAACCAACGTTGATACAATTGTACCGTTAAAAGTACCCGTTGCTAAATTAGTAATTAAGGATTTGATTGCTGGTGATGGGGCTAAACTTGAGATACTTGACCTTAACAAAGTAATCAAATTAAAAGATGAACAAATCGGCTTATTTAAGCAGAAGGATTCACTTAAAGATGACAAAATAAAAAATCTTGATTTAATTATATTAAAGAAAGATGAACAATTTTCACTTGAAAGACAAAAATCTGAAAGTTTATTAAAAGAACTTAAAGGACAAAGAACAAAAACGTTTATATATAAGGTGGGGTCTTTTATTGGTGTGATTGCCACGACAATGTTACTATTAAAGTAAAATGAAGAAAATCTTCGACATAAGACACGTAGTCATATTAATTTTATTATTACTAATGGGGTTGATGTTTATTAACCCCAAAGGTATTTTACCAAACAGAAAAGAGTTAGTTATAAAAACCGACTCCATACCTTATGCAGTTCACGATACGATTCCTGAAGAAGTTGAGGTTGAAGTTGAGGTCGAGGTACCTGTTGAAGTTGAAGTTGAGAAAAGGATTGAAATACCTGTGATTCAACCAGTTGATACTACCGAAATATTGAAAATATATTTTGCAAAAATACAACACAAAGATGTTTTAACATTACCTGACAATCAAGGAACCATTTCAATAACGGATACAATATCTAAAAATAGTATCGTTAATAGAAAATTCATTGCAGATGTTAAGAAAATGATTGTAAAAGATACTATCTATACACCTGAACCACGTAAAACTCAAGTATATTTTGGATTCGATGCCAAATTTGACAAACCTAATGTAGTAAATCTGATGGGATTAGGTGTGGTTCTAAAAACCAAAGATGAGAAGTTATATAAAATTGGTGTTGGTATGGCTAACAATATAACTGACGGAACTAGTGGTACACTCACCCCATATCTTGGAGGTGGAGTATATTGGAAAGTTAAATTAAGAAGATAAAAAGTTAATAAAATTATATGAACACATATATTTTATTTTTGTATGGTTCATTTGAGGACCGAGAAGATATTGAATTTTTCTGCTCAGACGTTTTTCCTTCTGAATCTATAATTTCTATTAAGTATATTATTGAAAATAATCAAAATATTATTGTTATATTTGATTCAGAATTAGATAAAGCCACATTAGCTAACGAATTATATCAAATTTTAACACCCGACCACGTCAAGTTCTACTTTTTATTTGAAAGAGAGATGTTGGTAACGGCACATATTCCGCAAAGTATTAAGGATTTTATTTTTAAACCATTGGAGTCCGAAGATATTAATATTATGAAGGTGGAATTTCGTAGAGAAAGGATGGATACCCCGTCTTATAGTTTAGATGACATACTTGACAAAATTGACCAAATGGGTGTGGATAGTTTAACACCTGAGGAAAAAAACTTTTTAGACAATTTTGAAAAGTAAAAAAATTTCGTTATCTTAGTTCTATAAACTTACTCCAAATGCGTAAACACATCATCATTAACACAGATGAGATACAACAGTATCTAAAAGACTTAAAGAAAATTCCTGTTATCACACACCAAAGACAGGAAGAGATTTTTTTAGGGTTAAGAGACCCAAACAAAACCAAAGAGGAAATAGCCGAATTCAAAGAAGAACTAGTTGTAGGTAATTTAAGATTCGTTGTCTCAGTTGCGAAGTCCTATCAAAACCAAGGTTTAGACTTGTTGGATTTAATTTCGGAAGGTAACATCGGTTTACTAAAAGCAATTGATAGATTTGACCCCACATCAGGTGTCAAGTTTATTTCGTATGCAGTATGGTGGGTGAAACAATCGATTATGGCATCACTTAATGAATATGCTAGAACAATCCGTATCCCATCAAACTTGGTTCAAGAAGCTCAAAAGGCGAAAAAAGAAGAAAGTACAGACGATGGTTATTTTATCAAGTACACAGACGAACCAACATCATCAAGCTTACCTTATTGTGTTGGATTGTATGATGAAATTAATGATGAAGGAGATTGTTTAATTGACATCGTTAGGAATCCGAATGAAGACAACCCCGAAAACATTCTTAACACAAAGGAAGAAATAAGAAAAAGAGTAAACAATATTCTTAGTGTTTTAGATGAAAGAGAAAAAGTAATCATCGAAAAATACTTTGGTTTGAATGGTATTGAATCTAATTTAGAGGATTTAGGAGAGGAGTTTAATTGTACTAAAGAACGTATCAGACAACTGAAAGACAAGGCAATCAAAAAACTAAGAAATGAGAGTTATACTCTAATAAACTATTTATAAAAACAATTATGAAAAAGTTCGTTCAAGAAAATTTCACAATGATAGTATTAGTAATTGCGATACTATCACTTTTTAAAAGTTGTAGTGATAGTCGAGAACTATCAAAAATAAAAAAAGAAATTACAGCAATTAAAGACTCAACCTATACTAAACAAGAGTTTCAGTCTGAATTAAAAATTATGGGACTTGAAGCAGAAAAAAGAATGATTCAAGCAACGGATAGAAAAATTTTAGACGTTCAAAGACAAACTCAAATAGAGGAAGAGATAAAAAAATTAAAGAAATAATAGTCAATGAACAATTGGTTTAGTAAAAACTACAAAACATTAATTATCGCCGCGTTTTTGATTCCTATCATCACCGTGGCGATAGTTTCTATTTCACACGTTACCAAATGGTACGGAATATCAAATCCCGTTACTTGGTCTGTGTATCTATCTATCGGTGTTGAGATTGCTGCACTATCAGCACTCGCGGCGATATCGGCAAATATGGGTAAGAAAGTATATTTCCCATTCGCAATTGTTACACTCGTCCAATTTATAGGTAACATATTTTTTGCCTATTCATATATCCAAATTGGTTCTGATTCATTTAGACAATGGGTTGAATTGGTGTCACCTCTTTTAGAGTTTATGGGTGTAGAACCAACAGATTTCGTTGGACATAAAAGATTCTTGGCATTTTTTGCGGGTGGTATGTTACCTATCATATCACTTTCATTTCTTCATATGTTAGTTAAGTTTACTGAAGAAGAAAGATTAAAAGAAGTTGTGGAGGAAAAACCAAAAGAACAAGAACCACCTATTGACCCAAGTGAATTTGCTCGAGTTCATCTATCTGAAGCTGATTTAAAAGTATTAGAAGAGGCGTTATTGAACCCACCGGCACCTAACGAAGCATTGGTTAACGCTGCACAAAAATATAAAGAAATGACCGATGAGGAAATTTTGAAAAAAGCGGAACAAATTAAATTACAGAGAACTTGGGATATTGTAACAAAAATAACTGAAGATAGGGAAAAGGAATTTGGTCCATTAAATCCCGAAGATGAACCAGTTGGTGCATTGGCTAATAGTGAATATAGAGAAAAAGAAGAGCAGAGAAATGCGTTAGTTGAAATGATGAAACTTGACCAAGAGTTAGGTCTTTATGATGAACCTTTATTTCCAAAGAAAATAGAGGAATCAAAAAATATCATTGAGAATTCAAATCTTGAAGAAGTTTTGAGACAATATGAAGGAGATGTGAAACAAAATGAAGGAGATTGGGGAGGATTATCAAACGAAGAGTTAATCGGTGATGATGAACTGCCTTTTAATTCTGAACCCATTACACCTGCTTTATCCGATGAAGAAGTTAGGGAAATGTTTATGGACGAATGGGAAAGAAAATATGATTTAGTCGAAGAGGAAGAAGAGGAAAATTATGTCCCTTCTTTTGAAGAACAAAATCAAAACTTTAACTCATTTGTGGTTCCCGTTGTGAATGATGAACCAATACCAACACCCGAACCAATTACCACACCTCAAGAGGTTCAACGTATTAATTTGGATGTAAATCTAATTAATCAAACCTTAGACGAAGTAAATGAAACGTTAGACACTCCTGAAATAGAGGTAGAAGTCTCGAACAATTGGACCGAACCACAGGCAGAAGAAGAAATTCAATCCCCTCAAGAAACCGAGGAGGAGTTAAAAAAAAAAGTTCAGAACAGTTAGTAGAAGAAGAATCGGAAATTACTTTTTTGTCGACACAAACCCCTTCTGAGACCGATGACCTTTACTTAGAATCAGATGAAGAGAACCCTCTTCAGATAATTTATGATTTGGACAACGATAGGGTTATAGTACCCACTTCTGAGGAAGATAACTCAATTATGGAAGAACAATCACCGTCTGCTCCAATAAGAAAAACCTTCAAGAGAAATGTTGGAAATTCAAGACGTAGAAATTCTCGATGAGAATGAATTAAATGTAGTTAGGAGAACGAGTAAAAAGACTCAGATTTTATTATACGATACTAAAAGAAGAACCGATAATTTTGTTGCAAAGTTAAAACACAGAAAGAACGGTAAGTACGAAGACATTCCACACTACATTATAACGAAATTAGGGGTAGTTTACAGGGTTTTTGATAGTAAGTATAGTTCTAACACCTTCAACGACCCTAAAGTCGATAAAAAACAGATTAAAATAGCATTAGAGAACCTTGGTTGGTTGAATAAAAATACCATATCAGGGTTCTTAGTTAATTGGATTGGTGACCCATATAGGTCTGAGCCTCATATCCGCAATTGGAGAGGTCACTATTTTTGGGATAGATATACAGATGAACAGAAAGCTTCGTTGGTGAAACTCTGTAATTTTTTATGTATGAAACACGATATCCCATATCAAACGGTTCCATCGCAAGGTTTTATAGAAAACTTATCTAAATTCAAGGGGATTGTATGTAAATCCAACTTTCTGAATATTTATACAGATATAAACCCATCATTCGATTTTAGAATATTTTATAGCGATGCAAAAGACAAAAAATAGTTACGATGAGATAAAAGGTATGTTGAACACAATGAGAAGTTTCAACAAACCAAACTCATACGGTAATATCAAAGAGGACATACAACCACAACAGCCAGTACCGGCGGAGACTAATCCACAACAATCAGGAGAGGAAAAGAAAGATTTTACCATTGTAAACAATGTTGAAGTACGTTTCAATTCTACCGACAATTCGGATTTACAATTAAAAGACGACGAGAAAACAAAGATTTCGGGTTTAATTGATGCATTTCGTACTGAAGTTTCAGAATTAACTGAATTCGGAAAACTTAATGTATATCCTGATAGTGTTAAATTAGAGGGTAGAATCGGTAATCTAAATTTAGATTTTATGTTATCTGCAGGTGATGATAACGGGGTTTATTTATCAAATACATCACTTCTAAAATTGAGTCCTGAAATTATGGATATGTTGAACAAACTCAAAAAATTTGAGATGAAGTTCACGGATGAGATGAATAATTTAATATTAACAAGAAGACAAAACTAATATGCCGTTAACATCAGCAGATAAAGCAGAAGTTGAAAAGATTGCCCGTAAAGAGATTAAAGACTTTATGGATAGCACTCAAGCACAAAACCTTGTCGTTAAAATAATTCAAAAAGAATTAGGTAGTAAAAAAATTGACGATAAGATTGTGGATTTATCTACCAAGGTGGTTGTGGAGCTATTTAAAACTCTATGGCAAAGGAAATCTTTTTGGGAAACATCACTAAAGAATGTTCGATAAATTAAAATATAGAAAACCTAATTTCAACCGTGAATGGTTAGAAGCTAACAGATATCCTGAATTTCAAAGTATAGGAAAATTGGGATGGTTAGAACTTGCCCCAAAGGGTAGTGTTGTAAAGTATTCTGACATTAAGGATGTTCTTGGGAATGTTAATTTAGATTTTGATTCATTAGAAAGAGATAAAAAACAAAGATTTATTGAGGCGTATAAATCAGGTGTGGTTGAAGTACCCATTGCAGTTAAATTTAATGATTTCGAATATGATTTAGTGGGTGGTAACACCAGATTAGCTGGATTAGTTAGATTAGGACATAACCCTAAGATTTGGGTAGTCCAAGCACCTGGTTGGGATAACCAAGAAGATGTAACAGAAAAGTGGTCAAAGAAATATAAAGACTCTATTGATTGTAGTAATCCAAAAGGATTTAGTCAAAGAGCACATTGCCAAGGTAAAAAGAAAGTCGATGAGAATGAAAAAATTGAAGGTGGATTATCAGACAATAAAACACTAATTCAATTGGCTAAGAAACACGATGCTAAAGGTTACTATCATATTCAAGATATGGTCAAATCTTTAAGAAAGGAATTGGAAAAGGGTATTAAAATTGAGATGGAACATACCGATAGTAAAGAAATGGCTAAAGAAATTGCAATGGACCACTTATGGGAAAACCCGTCATATTATAGTAAATTGAAAAAAATGGAGACCAATGAAGTTACAGGTGCATCTTCTTCAGGGGCATATGTCGGAGCAATGACTATGACTAAAGGTGATGTTGAAAAAATACACAACTCTAAATTGAACGAAGCGGTTGATTCTGGTATCTCAGCTGCCGCGTCTTATGATGTTCCTCTGTTTGGTGTTAATCCTAAAGGTGGTCGTAAGAACCCACTTAAAATAGATGGTCCTGACAGCATCTATAAAGGAAGAGCGGTTAAGGATAAAAAATTTCCAAAGTGGGGAGGACCTGGTGGAGTATTCATTAAAATCAAAGAAAAGTGTAAGAAATTCCCTTATTGTAATCAAGGAGACATAAATAACATTGAGATTCTTCGTGAATCGATAAACGAAGTATCCAAAAAACACGGATTATCTACTCAAGAGGTGGAAAATATTGTGTTAAAAGGAATTAAAGATATATTTATTTAGTATGAAATCTAATGAATTAAACAATATAATAACTAAAGTTCTCGAAGAAGAAGTAAAGAACGCAATACTTTCAGAGTCTAAAAAAGAAAAAAAGGTTGTTTATCACGTTACCTGTGAAGGTGAACCGTTAGCAACATTTAATAGTTTAGATGAGGCTAAACAATGGTGTGAAGAAAACAAACACAATAAAGAGCTTAAAGGAAAGAAGAAGTTATTAATAGATAAAAAAACATATAAGTCTTATGACGATATGATTGAGACATTAGATGAAATGGGTAAACAATTAGAAGAAAAAGAAAATACAGATATGAAAAACCAAGACACAAACGAAAACTTTGGATATGCAGCAATGATGGGATGTAAAGGAGGAGAAGATGAATTTGAATTCCCTAAAGGTAGCGGTAAAAAACACAAATGTACCACAACAATGAAAGAATTAGAAGAGGAAGAAGGAATGTGTGAAGGAGCTGGTTGTTCTGGTGATGTAATGGAAACCCAAGAAGTTTGTGAAACTTGTGGATGTAAAGAATGTGAGTGTGGTAAAAAAGAAACTAAAGAAGAATTGAAAGGTGGTCAAAAGAAATTAGATAAAAATCACAACGGTAAGATTGACGCTCAAGATTTTAAAATCTTAAAGGGTCAAAAGAAAAAAGAAAAGATGGATGAAGACTTTAGACCTGGTGTTGATTTAGGTAAATACGATTTAAAGAAAATGTTTATCGACGATGAAGACGACAATATGACCGCCCCATCAACACAAACCACAGATACAACATCACACGACGACCACGAAGATTTCTTTAACAAGGCTAAACAAGACATTGAAGAAGCTAAAAGTATGTGTTCTGAATGTGGAACAATGTTGAATGAAGAAGGTATGTGTATGGAATGTGGTGGAGGAAAGATGTATGAATCTACTAAAAAAGTAAAAGTTAGACTTACAGAATCTGAATTGATGGAAATGATTACTAAAATTGTTAAAGAATCAGTACCAGGTTTAGATGCGGTAAAGAGAGCACACAGTCAAGCGGATGGTAAAGACTTAAAAGACTCTGCACAAAAGATTAAAGATTATTTGTCATTCTCAGGAAATACAAATCCTGAGTTCCCTGAGCAAGTTGGGGAAGATAAAGAAAAAGAAGCATACAGAAATACAGATAAAGAAGAAGAGTTTGTTGACACTTACAGAGGTAAGGGTTTACAAGATTTAGATTATGATAATAAACCATCTAAAGAATTCATTGAAAGATTGAGAATGGCTTTAGAAGGAGACCCAAAAATGGGTAACGGACAAAAAGATACTGCAAATACCATCCCAAGTAATGTTGGAAAGGATTTGTTTAATTCAATAGATAAAGAACAGAAAGTAAGAGATGCTGAGCCAGCATATAAGAAAGACCCAGCACCTACTAAAGAGGTGAACGAATCGGTTGAAGACAAATCTGTAGTTCTTGAAGAAATTAAGAGAATGAAAGATATGTTATCTTATAATAAGAAAACTCAGTAATCGTCTTCTTTTTGTTTTCTTTTATTCTTATATTTTAGTTATAGGATTTATATGGAAAACAGAGAAGGATATATTGAGTTTTTAACCTCGGAGAGCAACAAAAATCAAATCGATATTTGGTACAAAGCATATAATATAACTCTGGAAAAAACAGAGTTATATTATGATTTTTTAATTGGTCTGTTAGATTTAATCGAAAACACCTACTTAGGTGGTGATGTGCTTAACACACAAGAAAACATAAAAAGTCATTTTGATTGGTGTTTTCAAAAAATCGTTACAAATTTTACAAAAGAAGGAATTGAATTCAAAGAAAGAGGACCACACTATGAATATCTGTGGTTATTCTTTTATGAGGCATTCTACATTAATGATTTAGAAGGTAATATTAATAGAATACGTGAATACTTTTATAAGTTATTTACATTCAATTACAAGAAGACTCGTTCGGAGTTAGATATGTTGACGGAACTTTATAAATTGTTAGACCAAAACTTGAAAAAGTAAAATTTATTCCATATATTGGTATTAAAAACCAAATAAAATGATATGGAAACTTTAAAAAAAATCAAGGACTTGGTTGAAAAAATGTCTG
>JACCDP010134716.1_pt1 | contig 29298 bp, 21 predicted proteins | sample 7445841 | NCBI WGS metagenome assembly JACCDP01 (sample SAMN15323441, study PRJNA562643) | freshwater metagenome | isolation source: river surface water | place: USA:Blue River Watershed | collected 2017-08-17 | reverse complement strand
GGGGATTGAAAAAATTGACTTCTTTTGGTATCTTAAAAATATTAGTTGGATTGCCTTGATTGGATTTATTACCGGCGCCTTGGTTTTTATCCTAGAAAATGCTTAATTTTGATGTTCAAACATTGAAAACTTTTATATGCAAACAGTTTTACATACCGCAGGTTCAAGAGGAGATGCCAACCATGGTTGGTTACATAGCAAACACAGTTTTAGCTTTGCCAGTTATTACAATCCAGAAAAAATACACTTTGGTGTATTACGTGTATTGAATGATGATTTTGTAGCTGCTGGTATGGGTTTTGGATTACATCCACACGACAATATGGAAATCATTTCTATTCCATTAGAAGGTGATTTAGCACATCAAGATAGCATGGGTAATCAAACTGTTATTAAACACGGTGATATTCAAGTGATGAGTGCTGGAACTGGTGTTAAACATAGTGAGATGAACTATAATAAGGACAAGCCAGTTAAGTTTTTACAAATTTGGGTGATACCAAATAAAAAGGATGTAACACCACGTTATGATCAAATTACATTAGATCCTGCAAATAGAATTAATACTTTACAACAAATACTTTCTCCAAATCCAGAGGATGCAGGTGTGTGGATTCATCAAGACGCTTGGTTTCATATTGGCAAATTTGATCTTGATTTTAAGACAAATTACAATGTGAAAAAAGCAGGCAATGGCATGTACGCATTTGTGTTATACGGCAGCTTCGAACTTGCAGGACAAACATTAAACGAAAGAGATGCATTAGGAGTAACTGACTTTGATCAATTTGAATTGAAGGCGTTAACAAAGGATGCAGAAATTTTATTGATGGAAATACCATTGCACTAACACAGAATAAGTTCGTCCCATTGCATAGATGCCTGAGCCATGGGTTTTGTATTTTTCGTTTAATAGGTTGATGCCTCCTAATTGAATGAATATGTTTTTAAATTGTTGATTCAAACTAACATTAAATACATTCCAATTAGGCGTTCCATTTTTACCAATACGGTTATCGTCTTTATCTCCCTGTGCCAAACGATCTTGCTTTCCTGCAAATAAATGTTGTACAAGTATTTGTGTATTATTTTTTTTCCATGCCAATTCTTGTTGACCAAACAAAGGTGGTATACGCCTCATTGGTTCATTCTTGGTTTCATTCTGCCCGTAAGTATAAGTCAAGTTACTTGACCATTTAAATTGTTGATTCAATTGCAACGCTAAATTAGTTTCGAAACCTTTGATATAGGAAGCGTCTGAATTTTGTTTAGAGTATACTTGGTAACCGTTGATAATACTTCCTGTTACTTTTTGTCTTGTGATGATATCTTTTAAATTTAAATAAAATCCACTTAAATCAAATTGCACCATTTTTGTATTTAATTTATATCCTAATTCATAGTGTAATGATTTTTCTGGTTCTAAACTATTACTAGGCAATTCATATCTAAAATCAACAATACCTAATGTACCCATATCATCAATATTGGGTGCACGATATCCAGAAGATAGGGAAGCATATACTATATTGTTGGTATTCAGTTTATAGGAGATACCTGCATTTCCAACCAATGCAGATGGATGTATATTGACCTCGCCAATACTTGTATCCGTTAATCGAATGCCAAAGCTATTGTATCTAAGACCTGCTTCGATATGCCACTTTTGCAAATCAATTTTATGCAAATTAAAAACCGAAAAACTTTTGTAACTGCTATTATTTGGATAAAGTCCTCTTTTACTGACAGCAATACCTGTAGTTAAATTTTTATCAATTAGGGAACTCTCAATTTTATCTGCATTATAATCTACCCCTGAATTGATTTGCCAATTTTTTGTTGGATTGGAATACAGGTCAATACTTGTTCCGTTAGAGCTCACTTGATCTCTTTCGTATTTATAAATAGCATTATTTAATTTATTACTTTCTCTTTCCTCATTCGAATACTGCAATGACTGAATGACTTTGATTTTAGAAAGGTATTTGGATGAAAAATTTTTTTCCCATTGAATAGAGTGGATATTCCTTTCTTGCTTAGCAATTTCATTGATTTTAAAACTTTCCAATAAGACTTTATGATAAATAGGGACATCTTTTTGGATAAAAAAGCGAGATGTAATTGTTATTTCCCCTGCTTTGTTCAATTGTACTTTAGCAATCGTATTGACCCCTGTTTCATCATAACCACTTGGACTTTGAACACCCACATTTTTTCCTCCAACAAGGTCGCCAAAATTTCTTAAGGTAATGCCTGATTGAATAGCAAAATTCTTTTGAGCATATTGCACAGTGGTTCTATTCGATTTCTCCATGTCCTGGCCTATATACTTAAGCGATGTGCTGGTGCTCCATGTCTTTTTTTGATTGTATGATGGCGTAATTGAATGTAAATGAATGACTCCTCCAATGGCATCAGAACCATATTCAACAGATCCTGTGCCCTTGCTTACTTCAATTTGATCGATGGTATATAAATCTATATTATTTAAATATTGATTAGGGCCATATCTGAAAGTGGCATTGTTGATACGAACACCGTCCAACATTAATAAGGTTTGATTGCCTGTTAAACCTCTGATAAATGCAGAGCCTCCGCCATGATTTGTTTTTTGAACAAAAACCCCCGAGCTACCCATTAGGGCCTCGGGGGTTGTTCTATAGTTACCAAATTTTATCGAAGCAGCATTTTTTTGAACCAAACTATACGGCAGATTGATCTTATTTTTTTGAACCAATCTGCTTTTAACTGTAATTGAATCTAAATTATTATAGCTTGTATCATTGAAATTCCTTTTTGTAGTTGCATTTACATTGATAACAGCATAACTATGACTAAACAAGAAAGTTAAAATACAAACTAACTTAGTTATTTCATTAGATTCCAAATACTGCTTACGCTCCATTATTTTTAGTCAATTATTTTAATAAATGCACTTCTTTTAGGTGCTGGCATTTCGCTATTAATTCCTTTAATTGCTTTCCAAAGAATTTGATTGAATAATAAATCCGGCACTTTATCTTCCTTGCTAAAATCTAAACTTTCGCTCAATTTAGACAAAGCATCTACTTTGATATTTCTTTCATTGATATCAACCAATGGAGCAATCGCGTTAAATGGTGTCTTGTTTACTTTGGTATCAAATGATCTCCACATTGGCTCTGCTGCTGCATCATATTGACTCATTGGAGGTAAGCCAAGAATTAATTCCATGGTTCTTAGCATACTCGAAGTAGAATACATGGTATGATCTACAAAACCTCTTTTAACAAAACCTCCTGCAACATAGGCTGTTGAACGATGTGCATCCACATGGTCTGCTCCATTTTGAGCATCATCTTCTAAAATAAAAATGGCTATCTTATCCCAAATTGGATGCTTACTTAAATATTCTACAAATAAACCAACAGCGTAGTCGTTGTCTGCAACATGCGCAAATGGTGTCGGTCTTCCTACTCTCGTGCCTTCTGTATGGTCATTGATAAAGCGCATGGTATTTAAAGCAGGAACTTGGTTGATGGCATACAATGAATCAAAATCTCTTTTCCATTGATAGAACCTTGATGTATCTCTTACTTTTTCATCCCAGCTTGTGAAATATGGACAAAATTTACCTTGTAATGTAGGATAGTTTGCTTTATAGTCATCTGCAAATTCTCCATAAGTTCTAAAGCTTACTCTTGCTTTTAATGCATGATCCCATAAAAATCCACCTTTAGGGAAAGCTATATTTTTTTGTCCTTCATAATCATAAGTACCTCCACGTCCACCATAACTTGTCACCCAAGTTTTTTCATTGTAGTCGTTCGCGTATGCGCCCATACTCCAACTATGTCCATCTGCACTTACTTCCGCATCTACATAAAAATTATCTAACAAAACAAATTGTTCTGCAATTGCGTGTTGATTTGGCGTAATGTTTCTTCCAAAAAGCAATAAACTGCTATCTCCGTTTCCTTGTGGTAAATCACTAAGTACCTGATCATAAGTTCTATTCTCTTTGATCATATAAAACACATGTTTGATAGGAGAACTATCGCCAACATTTTTCGGGATTGGATTGCCTTGCATACCTGAGGTAGATAACTCCTTATTTTTATCATAAGGCGTATTTAAATAAACCTGCTTTGTTAAGCTAGTTAGTTCTGTTAATGTTGGCTCTTTGAATATAGAAAGTGTGCCTTTAAACAAACCGCCAATATACTCTACTGGTTCTGGCTTTGCTTTTATATCTCCAGCCTGGTAGTTTACGGTTTGTTTTCTTTGTACTGGACTTGGGCCATTTGGGTTTGCTTTTGAACTCAATCCTTTACCATTAGTTACAAATAGGGTATTACCTACAATTTTTAAATTTGTTGGATACCAACCTGTTGGGATAAATCCAATACTTGAACTAAATCCTTTTTTAGTAACATCAAAAACTGCTAAATTATTGTTATCTGCATTGGCTACATACAATCTTGATTCAGTTTCATTTAAAGCTAAACCATTGGTGGTTGAGCCATTGGGTGCATTTGGAAATAAGGCACAATTTAAAACTTCTACAATATTGAGTGTTTTTGTATCCACTACAGCTACACTATTGTCATTCGCATTCGCCACATACAAATAGCTTCCGTTTTTAGTTAACAACAATTCATTTGGATTGTCTCCAATGGCTATTTTTTTAGTTGTTTCTTTTGTTTCTGTATTCCATATTAATAATTGGTCCTTCCCCCATAAAGAAATATACAATTGTTTTTTATCAGCACTAAGTAAACAAGTATATGCTTCACTACCTAAAGGGTAAACAACGAAGTTTTTGGTTGTTAAATTAATTTCATACAAACTATTATTTTCCTTTGATACTACATACATCGTATTTGTTGCGTCATTGATACATAATCCTGTTGGTGAAATTCTTACAGGCCACTTTCCTCCCAATTTGATGGAGTCAACTAATTTTAGCTTGTTGGATACAATTGCATATTTTAAAATCCAATTATCATTTCCGCCACTTGCATATAAAAATTGGTTATCTGCACTAAAGCTTAAACCATACCAGCTTTTTGGGGTGGTAGCATAATCTAATATCGTTTGCTTAGCAATATCTACCAAGTGGATGCCTTGTGTGCTTTGGCCATTATTCGTAATAGCGGCAAATTTTTTATTTGGACTTACCACAATGTTCAGTGGTAAATCTTGTAATGGCAATTGCTTACCAATAGGGCTTAATTTCCAATTGTTTGGCAAAACGGTTTGTTTCATTTGCGCGTTACTTGTCATAGCCAGACTAAAGCTAGCTGCTAAACAAATAAGGGTGAATTTCATTTTCATAAACTGCTGATTATTGATTAATAAATTTAAGAATACATTAAATACTATTGGATAATTGTACCTGAGGTTTTATAATGTTCCGTTCTTTGTTCTTTTTCATTATCCATAGTGGGCCCTTGCTTGATCCTTCTCCAATCTAAATTATAATTGTATTTTTTCATTGCTTTGTCCCAATCAAACACTTCCTGACTTGGGAATTCAAAATAATAAGGACTAAAATCTGGCTCATTGGTAAAAAAGTCAGTTAACAAGGAAGCGGTTACATCATATTGATTCACATAAGGCACGCCCAATACATTATAAATGACTTTTAAAATTGATCCAAAATTAGCATGCGTATTAGAAACATAATTTTTCTTTACATAAGGGCCGGCCATCATCAATACACTTCTGTGTGCATCAATATGGTCTACTCCACCTTGAGGGTCATCTTCTGTTACAATCACTAACATATCTTTCCAATAAGGTGTTTGACTTAAAAACTGCATCATTCTACCTAAAGCCAAATCATTGTCGGCAACATAAGAATGCATAAAGGGATATCCATCTTCTGGTCTAGGTCCAGCAGTATGGTCGTTAGGTAACATTACAGTTAATAATTGCGGTAAGGTATCTTTCCCGTTCAACCATTTCTTTGTAAATTCTTCTTCAAACTGTTTCATCCTAAATTGATCTGGAATATTGGTATTGTATCCAGCAAAATTGTGTGAAGTTCTTTCCCAAACGCCTTTTTGCATAGGTACCATAACAATATGTCCTGCACCAGTGGCAGTATCATACCAGTCTTCTCTTACATGCGCTGTTTCGTTGGCTTGTCCAAAATTATAGTAGCTAATTTTTTTTCTATCCAATGCCTCCCATAAGCCACCAATTTCTGAATAATCTTCTGGGTCCATACTACCCGTTGAGCCAGGGAATCTTCTGCCAGATGCGGTAGAAAAATAATCTGCCGATTTATCTGTACTAGAATTGGCTTCTACCCATTCATTAGGAATTACACCCATCATCCAATGATGTCCATGAATGGATGCATCACTATCACAATAAAAATTATCACTCAACGAAAACTGCTTTGCAATTTTAATATGGTTTGGTGCTACATTTACATGTTTCACATTTTTTGTTTTTCCGTACACATTTACATCTAAACCAAATCTTGCTAATGTTGGATCTCCTTTCACATTTTGCATTTGACCAAATATTTCGTCAAATGTTCTGTTTTCTTTTGTAATAAATACCACATGTTTAATAGGGCTTATTTTACTACCTGGTAAAACAGGCAAAGGCAAACTATCTGTTTGTTCTTTTACGATATAGGTTTGAGCCAATGTTTGTTTTGTATATGCTGCAAGTGTTGCAAGATCTGGATTTGCGACTTCTTGGAATCCACCTAATTGAATATCGCCTACATAAGTACCTTGTATTGGTGCTTTGAAATTTTTTCCTCCATTTTGACCAGCTCCTAAACCTCTACAAGAAGTGATATATATTTTTTGTTCATCATTAGACAATGCGACTCTTGTAGTGCCCCATCCAGTTGGAATTAATCCAGTGGTAGTTGCTGTTTTTAAATCAATTTTTGCTACCGCATTAAATCCTAATAAGGCAACAAATAATGTGCGCTCATCTTTTGTAATGGCTATTCCAAAAGGTAATAAACCTCTATAACGGTCTAATTTAGGATCCACTTTAATTGGGATATGCTTTACAATCTTTCCTTTCTTATAATCAATGACTGCGATATTATCGTTGGTTGCATTGGTTACATAAGCATATTTATTTCCAATTGCAATGGAGTTGGGACTAGCGCCGCCAATGACTTCTGCATCTTCTACAAGTTCTCCTAATAATAAACCAGTCTTTAATGTTGCTTTTACCTTATTTGAATTTAAATCAATACAATAAACGCTCATAGATTCTTTAGCATTAGGATCTCCTAAACCTGGAATTTTTTTTCCATCAATCTCGGTGCCTTCAATGGACTCCTTTGTATTATTACCGTATGGATGCCAACCAATGTATTGTGTTTTAATATTTTCTTTTGTTGTTCCCCCAACTAAAGGGTAATCATACATGCCCACGTTCGCAACCAATACCGTTTTTTGGTCTGGTGAGATGGCTAAGCCAAAGGGTTGACGACCTGTAGGGATAGAAGCAACAATTTTATTATTAGCAAGGCTATAACGAACCAATCTAAAATTTCCTCTATCTAAAATCAATAAATTATTTGAAGCTTCATGGTACACTAAATCGCTTGTAAAACTGCCAGTGAAATTAGTGCCATTGAAAATCCCATCTAACTTAATGGAATCTATTTTTTTAAATTGCGCATAATCATACACTACAACAGTGCCTTCGTCCCCGCCACTTAGATACACTATTTTTTTAGTTGGGTGAAAAGCGATACCTAAAAATGATCCCTTTTTAAGTGGACTTTCGCTTGCTTTTAAATAATCTGGAATACGCTTTGCTACTTGGGTTTGTAAGTCAATAAGCGTAAAAACATTTTCATGTAAAGTAATTGCCACAGCACCATCTGGGGATATTTTTAATCCAAATGGGTCATGGGTAATCCTCATTGATTTACCTACTGGTTGCACATAACGTCCGCTTGGCAAAATAGAATAACTGTTGGTATCGATTTTAGTATATTCTTTAAAACCAGGAACTGTTAAGAAAGTTTGTTTTTGTTGACCTATTGAATGGCTTACGCAAAACAAGATAGCAACCCCTAAAAAAAGATATTTTTTCATAGAAATAATTTGACTAAAGTTGAATAGCAAACCTATGATTATTTGATTTGCTTCTATTTTATTTCAAACATTAATTTATTGTTAACGCATTTTATTTTATTTAATACTACTAAGGTTCGTTAACAATTAAGACACAATTCCTTCATGTATTGTTCACATGCACTTTCAATTTTTGTTAAAGGATTCACAATAGGTTTGCACTTCAAAATATTAACTATGATTTCAAAACAACTATGTATTAAGTGGGTTCTTACGCCACTTATGTTATTGGGGTTGAGTATAAGCTCAATTGCTCAAAACATACAATTCAAAGGAAAAGTGGTAGACGCAGAAACTAAAAAAGCTTTAGAATCTGCTACTGTGTCTGTTAAAGGGCAAGGTCAAGCTACAAAAACAGATGCGAACGGTACTTTCAGTTTAAGCAACTTAAACGCGAATGCTGCTGTTACAGTTTCTTATATTGGTTATGTTACTAAAACAGTAAATGCTTCTAACGATGCAGTTGTTGTTGAATTAGTAAAACTAAGTTCTGAACTAGATGAAGTAGTTGTTACTGCACTTGGTATTAAGCGTGAAAAGAAAAAATTAGGTTATGCATCACAGGAAATGAAAGGTGAAAGCTTAACAGTAGCAAGAGAATCAAACGTTGTAAACCAATTAGCTGGAAAGATTGCTGGTGTTACTGTTGTTGGAAGCAATTCTGGTATTGGAGGTTCTGCTAGAGTAACTATAAGAGGTGAAAGATCTGTGGATTTAAATAAAAATCAGCCATTATACGTAATTGATGGTGTGCCAATTAGTAATTCAATCGTTGGTGGAAGTGGTCGAGGTAATTTAGAAGTTGATTTTGGTAACGGCGCTGGGTTTGTTAACCCAGATGATGTTGAAAGTATCAACGTTTTAAAAGGCCCAGCAGCATCTGCTTTGTACGGTTCAAGAGCAGCTAATGGTGTTATTGTAATAAAAACAAAATCTGGAAAAAGTAATAAAGGAATTGGTGTAGAATTTAATAGTAATGTAACTCTTGAGAGTGCACTAAAATTACCAGAGTATCAAAATATATATGGTCAAGGAAATGGTAACGGCGGCCCTTTTGAATTCAAGAATGGCGCCGGTGGTGGTTTAACAGATGGAACTGATGAGGGATGGGGTCCTGCTTTTAATGGACAGTTATATGCACAATATAATTCACCTAGAACATTAAATGGTCAGCCAATTCCTTTTTTAGGGGGTGACTTGAATGCGCCAGCTGGAAGCGTGATTACACCTACACCTTGGTTAGCTGATATTGATGGGGTAGCTAATTTTTTCCAAACAGGAAGAACGCTTACAAATAACGTTGCTCTTGTAGGAGGAAATAAGGACGGAGACTTTAGATTATCTTATACTAATTTAGATCAAACAGGTATTGTTCCAAATACAGATTTAAAAAGAAACACAATTTCATTTAGTGGGGGATACAATTTAACCAATAAATTCTCTGCCCGTACTTTTGTATCTTATATCAAAAGTAATAGTGGAAATAGACCTTCAATTAGTTATGGTACAGAAAGTATCATGTACTTGTTCAATTGTTGGTTACCAAGATCTGTGAGCATGAATGATATGAAAAGATTATGGCAACCAGGTTTAGAAAACAGAAGACAATTTAGTTGGAACTATAATTACCATGACAATCCATATTTAACAGTATATGAGAATACGAATGGACAAGAACTAGATAGGATCATTGGTAATATAATTTTAAAGTATGAATTAACAGATTGGTTAAACTTACAATTACGCTCTGCAACTGATTTTGCATCAGAAATTAGAGCTTACAAAAGAGCATTTAGTACACAAAGATTCCCATTTGGTCAATACCGTGAAGCAAGAATTACTACTGAAGAAAGAAACAGTGATTTCTTATTTTCACTAAATAAAAAGTTGAATTCTGACTTTAATCTTTCAGGAACTTTTGGTGGTAACCAAACAAATCAAAAAAGTAATTTTAATGAAGTAAATGCAGGTCAATTGAATATACCTGGCATCTACACAATTACTAACAACAGAGTACCTGTGGACGTAGCTCAAACTATTACGGGCAAAAAAGTAAACAGTTTATATAGCTCTGCACAAATTGATTATAAGAATTATCTATTTTTAGAATTGACTGGTAGAAACGATTGGAGTAGTGCGCTTACATTGCCTGAGGAGTTAAAAGCATTAGGTAATGAAAAGAACTCTTTTTTCTATTCTTCAGCTGCAATTAGTGCTGTTTTAAGTGAAATGGTTCAACTACCTGAATTCATTAATTTTTCTAAAATCAGAGGTAGTGTTGCACAAGTAGGTAATGATACAGATCCATTTACTTTCACACAGGCTTATAATCCAAGTACTGCTTATGGATCAGCTCAAATTTATGGAGAAACAGATAGATTAGCTAACCTTTCATTGAAACCAGAGGTGAGCACTGCATTTGAGATTGGAACTGAATTAAAAATGTTTAAGAGTCGTGTTGGATTAGATCTTACTTTTTATCAAAGTAATACAAAAAACCAGATTATCAATATACCACTTTCTTCAACGTCTGGTTACAATAGCAGATCAATTAATGCAGGTCTAATTAAAAACTATGGTTTTGAAGCAATGTTAAATTTGGTACCAATTGTTGGAAAGAACAATGGTTTCAAATGGAATGTTGATTTAAACTTCTCAACTAATAGAAGCAAGGTTATCGAACTTTCTGATGGACTTAAGAATCTAGTAATGGCAAGCAGAAGAGTTACTGTTGAAGCTAGAGTTGGAGAAAGAATGGGTGACATGTATGGAATTGGTTTTGCACGTGTTCAAAATACCAATCCAACTGGAAATTATTATGATGCAACTGGAAAATATGTTGGTCAAATGGTATTTGACAATGGTAGACCAGTAAGAACTACTGACAGAATTAAATTAGGTAATTACAACCCAGATTGGTTAGCAGGTTTAAATAATACTTTTACCTATAAGAATTTAAAATTAAGTTTCTTGTTTGATGTTAGAATGGGTGGCGAATTATATTCTGAAACTCAAACAGTTGGTCGCGAAGGTGGTATCATTATCGAATCATTAGAGGGTAGAGCTGATGGATATGACTTAACAAAACCAGGTAATGGAGTTATTGGTCAAGGTGTGAAAATTGTAGGTGGTCAGATTGTTCCAAATGATATCAAAAGAACTGCAAGAGAATGGCATACTGCATGGACTGCGGGAAGAAACATAGCAGAAGGTGTAATGTATGATGCATCATTTGTAAAATTAAGAGAGCTACAATTAGGATTCAATTTACCACAACAAATTCTTAAGAACGGTCCGTTCAAAGGCGCTACAATTAGTTTTGTAGGTAGAAATTTAGCTTTATGGAGTGAAGTTCCACACATAGACCCTGAAGTAATGTCCTATACTGGAGGCACTGCTTTACCAGGTATTGAAAATATGTCAATCCCTTCATCAAGAAGTTATGGAATTAATTTAAACCTTAAATTTTAAATTCTAAATACCAATATTATGAAAACAATATATTCAATATTAGCACTCGCACTTATTCTTACAACGAGTGCATGTACAAAAGATTTCGCAGAAATCAATACGAATAAAAACATACCTACAGCAGTGACACCGGATTTATTAATTTCTGGTGTTATAAAAAGTGCTGTAAATGAACAAGTTGGTCAGGCTTGGGGAACTGGTAATTTACTAGTTCAGTATACTGCTAAAATTCAGTTCGTAAATGAAGATAGATATCTATGGGGTGAAAAGAATGGTATCTGGAATAATGTATATGGCAATATGAGAAACGTAGAGAATGTGATTGAGTTAGCTTCAAATTCAACAGTTAAGCAACAAAATTATCTTGGAGTTGGACTAATTCTTAAAAGCTGGTTATACTCATTAGCAACAGATGCCTATGGTGATATCCCTTATTCTGAAGCCATTAATGCAAAGAGAAGCAGCAATTATACACCAAAATACGATGCTCAAGAGCAAATTTATACTGGTTTATTAGCTGACTTAAAGCGTGCGAACACAATTTTAGGAACATCAAATGAGCCAATTGCTGGTGACATTTTATTTAATGGTTCTGTTATTAGATGGAAGAGATTTGCTAATTCACTTAGACTAAGACTTCTAATGAGATTATCTAAGAAGAAAGATGTGAAGGCAGAGATGCAAGAAATTATTGGTAATAGCACATTGAATCCAATCATGACATCAAATGCTGACAACGCTGAATTAAAATATTTGGCGGACGTGCCTGCTAATCAGTGGCCTTTATATGGATCAAGAGTTGGTTCTTTTGATGAGATAAGAGTGAGCAAAACACTTAGCGATAGATTAAATGCAATCAGTGATCCTCGTTTAAATGTATTTGGACGTCCTTCTCAAAAATCTGTTGCTGCTGGAGCTCCAAAAATCGAAGGTATACCTAATGGCTTAGGTGACGTTGCAGCTTTAAATTTTAATTCTGGACCACAAGGTGTCTCTAGAGTTGGTTATACTTATGCTTGTCTTGTATGTAATGATCAAGGACAAACTGCACCACTTTCTAACGTTGCAAGAGGAATTATTATGAACTACTCAGAACTTCAATTTATTCTTGCCGAAGCAGTTGAAAGAGGTTTAGTAACATCTACTACAACAGCTGAAACTTTTTATAATGAAGGTATAAAGTCAAACTTTGATTATTATAGAGAGCTTGTTCCTGCTGCATACGGTATAAATGTAACTCCAACTTCTGGCTATTATACTCAACCAGCTATTGTTTATACTGGAACGAGTCAACAAAAGTTAGAGAAGATTGCTTTTCAAAAGTGGATAGCATTGATGTTTACAGGCTTGGAGGCATGGTATGATTGGAGAAGAACAGGATTGCCAACAATAGTTCCAGGCGCTGATAATTTGAATAACAATTTAGTTCCTGTAAGATTTATTTATCCTTTATCTGAACAAGCTTTAAATAAAACGAATAGAGATGCTGCAGTGAGTAGACAAGGTGCTGATGATATCAATACTAAAATTTGGATTGCTAAGTAATCGTTTTTTGAATTTGAATTGGTGTTTTATTTAGCGGAAGGGCAGGTTTTACCTGCTCTTCCTTATTTTTGATAATCCTATGACGCAACCAAAAAAGTTTCAAGCTTTTCTAATGACTGTGTATATCGCAGCCATTTGCTTTTTAACTTATGCTTGTGTCTATGCATTTAGAAAACCATTTACAATTGGGTTGTATTTAAATGAACCAAAAATATTTGGTGTTGATTATAAAAATATACTTGTCATTGCACAAGTGATTGGTTATACCATTAGTAAGTTTTGCGGTATTAAATATATTTCTGAATTAAAAAATATTGGAAGAGGTTGGGCTATTTTAACTTTATTGCTTTTGTCGTGGATCCCTTTATTGTTATTTCCACTCATTGATAGTCCTTGGAATGTGACCATGCTTTTTTTAAATGGCTTGCCATTGGGGGTACTTTGGGGTTTAATCTTTTCATTTGTGGAGGGTCGAAAATCAACCGATTTTATAGGTGCGACAATGGCTGTGAGTTTCATTGTTTCTTCTGGTTTTGTTAAATCAGTAGGCAAGTGGATACAAATGCAATACCTGATTGCCGAAAACTGGATTCCATTTTATACTGGGGCCATTTTTATTATTCCTATTATTATTTTAGTGTACTTACTAGAAAAAATTCCCAACCCTACTCATGAGGAAAGGGTGCATAAGTCTATCCGTGTGCCATTGAACAATAGTGATAGAAAACGTTTTTTCATGCAGTTTAGTTTTGGACTCATTTCATTTATCCTTATATACATGTTATTGTCTTTATTTAGAGATATTAGAGACAATTTTGCTGCCGAGCTTTGGAACGAATTAGGCTACGGCAATTCCGCGTCAATTTTCACCTCTACTGAAATTCCAATTGCAATTTGTGTGTTGATTTTGATTGCAAGTATGATTTATATCAAAAATAATAAGCTCGCTTTTTTCTTAGCTCAAACAATTATTTTATCTGGCTTTATAATTTGCGGGCTGAGTACGCTCTTGTTTTTAAATCACTATATATCTGGTTATAGCTGGATTGTATTGGTTGGACTTGGCTTGTATATGGGTTATATCCCTTTTAATTCAATTCTATTTGATCGCATGATTGCTAGTTATAAATTAAAAGCGAACGTGGGCTATTTTATGTACTTAGTAGATGCATTCGGTTATGTAGCAAGTGCTGGAGTAATTATACTAAAAGGCACAATGGATGTCAATTTGAGTTGGACAACATTTTTTAGCAATGGCTTAGTTGTTCTATCTTTAGTGGGTATCCTATTTAGTATTTTAAATATGATTTATTTTTCAAAAAAATATAAAACAATACAATATGAGTAAGTCGGCAATTGTTGTTGGTGCTGGAATTGTAGGCCTAGCAACTGCAAGAGCTTTGTCAGAAAAGGGATATCAAGTTAAAGTGATTGAAAAGTCTCAATTTGCATTAGGCGCTAGCGTAAGAAATTTTGGGATGCTTTGGCCTGTAGGACAGCCAGATGGTATTTTATACGATCGATCTGTGAGAACAAAAGAAATTTGGACAGAATACCTAGATGCTGCTAATATCCCTTACAATGCATGTGGGAGCTTGCATTTAGCGTATAGTGCAGAAGAAATGAATGTAGTGGAAGATATTGCGCAGTTTTTTCAATCTAAAAATAGACCAGTTTCAGTGATTGATAAAGACACTGTATTGGCTAATTACAATGGCATCAATGAAAACGGATTATTGGGCGCGTTAAGAAGTGAAGATGAAATCATTATTGATCCAAGAGAAGGTATTAAGCATTTGCCTGCCTATTTAACCCAAAAATATGGCGTTTCTTTTATTTGGGGAACAGCCATCACGAGTGTCACAAGTCATGCAGCTTTTGCAGGTAAAACAAAATACGAGGCAGACTTAGTTTGTGTTTGTTCTGGTCAAGATTTTGAGACCTTGTATCCAGACCAATTTAAAGCACAACCAATTATTAAGACAAAATTACAAATGATGCGCTTTAAGCATCAAGATCCTAATTATAAAATTGGTGCATCTGTTTGCGGTGGATTATCCTTATTGCATTATAAAAGTTTTCATGCGTCATCTGCTTTAACTAAACTAAGGTTAAAAATTGAAGAGGAAATTCCAGAATACTTAAAATATGGTATCCATGTGATGGTGTCTCAAAATAACGAAGGGGAATTAACAGTAGGCGATTCTCATGAGTACGCTTTAGATTTTGAACCATTTGATAAAACAGAAATTAACGAAATGATTCTTGCTTATTTAAAAAAGTTCATGCACATAGACCAATGGAAAATGATACAATCATGGAATGGGATTTATCCAATCATGACCAACGGCGCTGCAGAATTATTTTTAAATCCTGAGCCTGGAGTCTATATTTTAAACGGTATTGGTGGGCACGGCATGACTATGTCATTTGGATTTGCCGAAGAAATGATCGAAACTATTTAATATTTTAAAAGTATATATTATGCATCATCCTATCGTATCAGAAATCCTTACTTTATTCAAAACCAATGGTGGTTCTATGTATGGAGGAGAAGCTGTAACACAGTTAGAGCATGCGTTACAAGCTGCTACATTTGCTAAAGAAAACAATGCATCTGATGCATTAATTACAGCCGCATTATTACATGATATTGGACATCTATTACATGATTTACCAGATGACGCGAGTGACAATGGTATTGATGATGTGCATGAAGCATTGGCAGCAAAGTATTTAACTGAACATTTTGTACCAGCAGTGGTAGAGCCTGTTAATTTACATGTAGCAGCTAAAAGATATTTATGTGCGGTGGATGCTACTTATTACGATACTTTATCTGCGCCTTCTAAAACAAGTTTAACTTTTCAAGGTGGCATTATGAATGAAACAGAAGTAGCAAATTTTGAACAAAATCCATTTTACCAAGATGCTATTACACTAAGAAAGTGGGATGATATTGCAAAAGATCCAACAATGAAAACAGAGGCAATCGATTTTTTTGCTCCAATGATTCAAAACAGTTTAAAATAAATCAAATGCAAATTCAATGTGTAGTTTTTGATATGGCAGGTACAACCGTAAACGAAGACAATATTGTATATAAAACTTTACAGGCAGCTTTAAATCATTTTAATGTTCCTGTAGATTTAAATCATGTTTTATTACATGGTGCTGGTAAAGAGAAATTCCAAGCTATTAAAGATATCATTTCTAACAGCCCATATACATTAGATGAAAAGTTACAATTAGAAGCCTTTAATTATTTTTTAGCACAATTGGATAATGCTTATCTAAATTTTGATGTTACTCCAATGCCGGGTGCAGAACATGTATTTGCTGCATTAAAACAAACTGGCGTAAAAGTAGTTTTAAACACAGGCTACAATAGAGCCACTGCAGAAAATTTATTGAAAAAATTAGGATGGGCAGAAGGAGAACAAATTGATTTATTAGTGACTGCATCAGATGTCTTGCACAATCGTCCAATGCCTGATATGATTCTTTATGCAAAGGATAAATTGCATTTAGCAGATACAAAACAAATGGTTAAAATCGGAGATTCTTGTATTGATGTTGAAGAAGGAAAAAATGCAGGTTGTTTGTTGAATATTGGCATTACGACAGGCGCGCAAACTGAAACACAATTAATGGAAGCTAAACCAGATTACATTGTACATAGTTTAACTGCTTTATTAGAAATTTTAGCAAAATAGATTATCTAGAAAACTTTACTTATTTTCGTGAAACGTTCTCTCATGAAAAAGTATTTTTTTTACGGCATATTGTTATTTTTTCATACTACAATATTTGCTCAGATTTCGCCTTTTTCCCGAATTGATAGTACCATTAATGCCGAAATAGCACAACATAATATTGCTGGAGGAGTTGCACTAATAGCTAAGAACGGGAAAATAGTCCATCATCAAGCATACGGTTTTGCCAATATAGACGCATCGGTTAAAATGCAAGAAAATGCCATTTTTCGTATTGCCTCACAAACCAAAGCCATTATTTCTGTTGCAGTGCTTCAGCTAGTGGAGCAAGGTAAGATCCGTTTAGATGACCCGATTGAAATGTACTTTCCAGCATTTTCTGGTCAAAAAGTGTTCGTTAAACAGGCCGATACTTTATTACTTGTTGACCGAAAAAGATCCATCACTATTAGAGACTTACTGACGCATCAATCTGGCATTAGTTCCGCAGATGAATATCCATATTTGCAAAAGGAATTTGTAAAATTTGGATTAAGTAATAGTGGCTTTGAAGAATATCCTAACCTTAGCGCAGAAATTGTACAAATTGCAAAAATGCCTTTAGCCCATCAGCCAGGTGCCAGATTTAGTTATGGCCTTAGCACCAATGTATTGGGTGGTTTGATTGAGTTGATCACTAAGCAATCTTTATCCAATTATTTAGCAGATAATATATTTAAGCCTTTGGGCATGGAGGATACTTATTTTTATCTTCCGAAATCAAAACATAATAGACTTGTAGAAATCTATGTCAAACAAGACAATCGTCTTATTGCAGCAGATAGGACAAAAATGCCAGTAGATTATCCTTTATTAAATAATGCATCTTATTTTTCGGCTATTGGTGGTTTGGTTTCTACAACGAAGGACTATTTTTTATTTTTAAATCATTTGTTGAATCCAACAATGTCAAAAAGTACATTTAGATTATTACAACCAGCCACATTGGAACAATTACTTACGAATCAGTTAGGAGAGAAGACATTTATTTTTGGTGGATTCCCTTCACTGAATCAATTTGGATTAGGTGTTGGATTGACATCTGTGAAAGGTCAATCAATCAACAAAGCCTCAGTGGGATCTTATTTTTGGGGTGGTGCTTTCAATACAGCCTATATGGTTGACCCTAAGCGAAATCTTATTACCTTATTTTATTTTCAAAGAACGCCGTTTGTATTACCTCCATTGTTAAGCAAACTAGAAAAAACAACCATTGAAATTATAGACCAGCAATAATGAATCAAGATTTAAAACAATTTATTCAACAAGCCATTAAAGAGGATATTGCCCAAATTGGAGATATCACTACTTTGGCGACTATACCAAAAGATCAAAAAGGGTTTGCACATTTTTTGGTGAAAGAGGCTTGTGTCATTGCTGGTGTAGAAATGGTCACCTGTATTGCCCAGATAGTAGATGCCGATCTACAAGTTCAATTTGCCGTTCAAGACGGGGATGCAGTTACCCAAAATCAAAGGATTGGTCAAGTAGAAGGGCGTATCCATAGTATTTTAATGGCAGAGCGACTCATGCTAAATTGTATGCAAAGAATGAGTGGGATTGCGACTAAAGTACACCACTTAAAAACAATGATTGCGGCATATCCTGCTAAAATTTTAGATACCAGAAAAACAACACCCAATTTTAGAATGGCCGAAAAATGGGCAGTGCGTATTGGTGGAGGTGTCAATCACCGATTTGGTTTGTATGATATGATTTTAATTAAAGACAATCATATCAAAGCGGCTGGAGGTGTTACTTTAGCATTGGAAGCGACTCAGCAATATTGTACCAAAGAAAAAGTGCATCTACCTGTGGTCGTTGAAGTTAAAAACCAAGCTGAACTAGAGGAAGCTTTAGAATTTGATTTTGTATCAAGAATTTTATTGGATAATATGACACCAGCGACTGTGGAAGAAATGATTTTAATCAACCAACAAAGAAAACCTTTGGAAGTATCTGGTGGTATCCATCAAGACAATATTGTAGCGTATGCTGCAACTGGGGTAGATTTTATTTCGATTGGTGATTTAACCCACCACATTGAATCTGTTGACATCTCTTTAAAAATAATTTAATTTCAATGTATATGACCTTAGAAGAAGAAGTAGTTAAAGTTGGATTTTTAGATAGGCCATTACCAGAAGGAGTGGATTTAGTAAAAGCCATTCAGCTTTTAAAGACGCAAAAAAATGCGGTTATACTAGCGCATTATTATGTAGCAGATGAAATTCAAGCGATTGCCGATTTTGTTGGCGATAGTTATGCATTAGCGCAGTACTCACAAAAAGTCAATGCTTCTATGATTGTTTTTTGTGGCGTACACTTTATGGCTGAGACTGCTAAGATTTTAAATCCAAATGCAAAAGTGATTTTACCAGACTTACATGCAGGCTGTTCTTTAGCGGATGCTGCGCCAGAGGCTGATTTTAGGGCGTTCAAGGCTTTGCATCCAAATGCGGTTGTAGTAAGTTATATCAATTGTACCGCGGCAGTAAAATCTATGAGTGATTATATTTGTACTTCTTCCAATGCGGTGGATGTGGTAAAAGCAATCCCGCTTGATAAAGAAATTATTTTTGCTCCTGATGCCAACCTAGGAAGATATGTAGAAAAAGTAACGGGCAGAAAAATGCATATATGGGAAGGTGCATGTATGGTGCATGTGAATATATCGGATGAAAAACTTGCACAATTAATGGCATTGCGACCAGAAGCCATGTTGATAGCACATCCAGAATGTCCGAGTTCTATTTTGGAAAAAGCAGCTTTCATTGGATCTACAAAAGCTTTAATAGATTATGTAAGCAAATCTGATCACCAATGTTTTATTGTGGCTACAGAAGCGGGTATTTTATTTAAAATGAGAGAAGCGGCTCCTGGCAAATTAATTATACCAGCGCCATCCTTTGAAAACAATACCTGTGCTTGTGCTGAATGCCCATATATGAAAATGAATACCTTGGAGAAATTATACAATGCATTAGAATATGAATTGCCAACAGTAACGATTGATCCTCATGTTCAGGATGGTGCCTTGAGAGCACTTCAAAATATGTTATCTATCTAATGCAGATGCAATCTAATTCTACCTGTTATGATGTTGTAATTATAGGCACTGGTGTTGCTGGACTTGCTACTGCAATTTATTTAGCAGAAGCTGCAGCTTCAAAGAATCAACCAATTTCTATTTTATTGGCATCCAAAGCAGGTGCGTCAGATACCAATACGAGTTGGGCTCAAGGTGGCATTGCTGCTGTTGCGTCCAATGAAGATAGTTTTGAAGCGCATATTGAAGACACATTAGATGCCGGTGCTGAACAAAATGATTTACAAATTGTTCGTAAGGTGATTGAAGCTGCTCCCGAAGCAATGCAAGATTTAATTCGTTGGGGGATTGACTTAGATAAAAAGGAGGATGGGACTTATGATTTAGTGAAAGAAGGGGGACACCAATTTTCAAGAATTTGGCATAAGGCAGATATGACAGGAAATACTTTACAAGCAACATTAATGCATAGAGTAAATCAGTTTCCATGTATTCTTTGTAAAGAAAATTTGGCCATCGTACAAATAGAAAAGGACCATGAAAGCATATTTCATATTCAAGCGATTCATAACAATGGAGTAGACCCCTCTTATATCAACTTAACGCCTGAAAATTCAATCCAAATGCATTGCAAGCATTTGGTATTGGCCACTGGGGGACTTGGTATGGTCTATGCAAAAACAACCAACGAATCTATTGCAACAGGAGACGGTATATTTTTTGCAAACCAACTTGGCGCAAGAATAAAAGACCTTTCATTCGTTCAATTTCATCCAACTGGTTTATATGAATCTAATCAAAGCAGCACTTATTTAATTACTGAAGCATTAAGAGGGGCAGGTGCTATCTTAAGAAATGAACAAGGCATTGATTTTATGCCACATTATGATGCTAGGGCTTCTTTAGCTCCAAGAGATATTGTTTCAAGGGCCATTATGAGTGAGATTAAAAAAAGTAAAATACAACATGTTTTTCTGGACGCGACTGTTCTTAGTAGATCTACTATACAACAACATTTTCCAAATATTCAACTCGCTTGTTCGCAGAAACTAGGAATTGATATTCATCAACAATGGATTCCAGTCATACCTGTAGAGCATTATGCTTGCGGTGGTATTCAAGTGGATACATTTGGGAAAGCCCTTGGTGTTGATGCGCTTTATGCCATTGGCGAAGTAGCTTCTACTGGTTTACATGGTGCTAATAGATTAGCATCTAACTCATTGATTGAAGGGATTGTCTTTGCAAAATGGGGTGCATCCAAAATGATTGAAGCCTTGAAGGAAGAGTGCCTATTGCCAAACTTGAATTTTAATTTCAATCCAATTTCAATTAAAAAAATTGATCGTGCATTCGTGCAGCATACTTTATCAAATTATGCTGGAATTGAAAAAACCACTGTAGGATTACAAACTGGTTTAAATGAATTAACGAAGGTATACGATGAAGCTAGTATATTAACAAATTGGACACTAGAAGATTGGGAAAACAATGTGCTTTGTCAAGTTGGAATGATCTTATTCAAAGATGCTTTGTCGCAAACCGAAAATAAAGGCGTCTTTTTTAATGTAGATTTAGAAAAAATATGATTTAATTTTATCAGATCTCATTAAGACTAATCCTATCTAATCTATACTAATTTAATCAAAACGGTAGTGCAATAAAACATCTCCATCAATTAACTTCGTTTCAATTAAAGACAATTGCACTTTTTTATCTAATCCACGGAATTCGTCTAATCCAATCATTGGATGTGCATTCAGATCATTTAAAATAGAAGGCGCTATAAACCAATACAATTCATCTGCTATGTTTTGTTGAATCATGCTTGAATTCAATTGGCTTCCGGCTTCTGTTAAAATTTTATAAAATCCTAGTTCAAGTAATTTAGCCGAGATGGATGAAAACACAAGCCCTTGCTCATTAAATGTTCCAATGATGCATTCTATATTTTCTGGCAACTGAATACTTGGAGGATTGGCGGTAATGAATATAATTTTTGTGGTTATACGCGGATAAAAAATAGGCAAACTTTCATATTGCTTTTCAAGTAAGTCTAAATTTTTATCAATAACAAGCACATTGGTTTCTTGAATAGCTCCTCCTGTTTTTCTAATGGTTAAGCTTGCTTGATCTTGAATCACTGTTTTGTAGGATGTCATGATTGCATCCACATTCGCTCTTAAAAGATCGTGTACAAATTGTCTTGATGCTGCATTACTAATCCATTGACTATTTTTTGCATAGTCTGCAATTTTACCATCAATGGTAGAAGCTAATTTTAAAATATAGTGGGGACGATTTTTTATTTGATTGGTAAAAAATCGAGCGTTCAATAAAGTAGCTGATAGATCATTCACCACTTCCACTTCAATACCGTGTTCCATTAGTTTTGCAACACTTGCTACTTTGGGATTGGGGTCTAAACTTGCAATAACTACTTTTTTGATTTTATGTTGAATGATTAAATCTACACAAGGGGGTGTTTTCCCAAAGTGCGAGCAAGGCTCTAAGCTAACAAAAAGAGTGGCCCGACTAAGGTCTGTTGTTTTTTCTAGGGCTTGCTCTATTGCGTACACTTCGGCATGAGGTCCGCCCAGTTTTTGATGGTATCCCTCTCCAATTAGCTGATCCTCATGGTCTACTATTACTGCACCTACAAAAGGGTTAGGCCTAATTTCATTTTCATTGGCTTTTTTAGCCAAATTTATAGTGTATTCTATTGCCTCCTTCTGCGTCATAAGGGTTATCTTTGCACTCCAAAATTACTCAAACTATCGCATATGTTTACAGGCATTGTACAGAAAGGGAAAATACATGCAATTACTCCATCAGATGAGGGTTGGGAACTTGCTATTACTATGACAGATTTTGCTGCCATTGTTCAATTAGGTGATAGTGTGGCGATAGATGGCGCTTGTCTAACTGTGACTAAAGTAGAGCAGGATAATATGTATTTTTTTGTTTCTACAGAATCGATTGCAAAAACAACTATCAGAAATTATAAGGTTGGGAACACTGTGAATACTGAATTACCAATGCAACCAAACGGCTACTTAGGGGGTCATTATGTACTAGGCCATGTGGATGCGACTGCTAAAGTCACTGAAATCAAGATCACCCCTACTGCTTGGTTTTTAACCATTCAAGTGCCTGAACAATTTGTAAAATATATTGTTTATAAAGGGTCTATTGCGATCAATGGAGTAAGCCTAACAATCAATGAGGTGCGTGGTCAGCTGATTGATCTTTGTATTATTCCAACCACACTAGACAAGACCAATATCAATCAACTTTCGGTTGAAAGTATTGTCAATATTGAATTTGATATTTTAGCAAAATATACAGAACAGTTACTTCTAAAAAGAAATGTGTAATGTTTGATACTGTGCAGGAAGCTTTAAATGCTTTTAAATTAGGTGAACCAATTATATTGGTAGATGATGAAGACAGAGAAAACGAAGGGGATATTGTTTTCCCTGCAAGCTTTGCAACGCAAGAAAAAATTAATTTTTGCGCAAAATATGCAAGAGGCTTGGTATGCATTGCCATGCATCAATCCATTGCAAAACAAATTGGCATAAATCCAGTTCATACAAATCATGCCGATCCTTTTCATACTGCATTTTATGATTCTATAGATGCAATCCCTGCATTGGGTATCACTACAGGTATCTCTGCAAAAGAAAGAGCTATTACAGCGCGTCAAGTGGTTAATCCTTCTGCAAAACCATCTGATTTTATCAAACCTGGTCACTTATTTCCGGTGGTAGCAAAAGAGGGTGGGTTGTTGGTAAGAAAAGGGCATACTGAGGCTGCTGTTGATTTATGTTTACTAACAGATTTGGCACCTGCTGCGATTATCTGTGAAATCATGGACGAGGAAGGAGATATGCTAAGAAGAAATGGTTTAGTTGATTTTGCACAAACACATCAACTAAAAATGATCAGTATTGAACAGCTGATTGAGTACAGAAAAACTTTTGCGAAAGATTTAATAATAAATGCAGTCAAACAAGATATTGATCAGCATCAATCAACTAAGATTTCTGACGCAAGCATAGCGCTTATTTCAGAAGCGCAACTACCAACTGAATTTGGATTATTTAAATCATTGGTTTTTCAAAATAGTAGTACGAATGAATCACATGTTGTGTTGTTAATGGATAGTGAAAAATCCAATAAACCAATTGTGCGTTTTCATAGTGAATGCTTAACTGGAGACGTTTTTGGAAGTGTGCGTTGTGATTGTAAAGCCCAATTAAATAATGCTTTAGAACAGATTGCTAAAAATAAACACGGGTACTTAATTTATTTAAAAGGACATGAAGGTAGGGGCATTGGTATTGGTCAAAAGATAGCGGCTTATCATTTGCAGGATATGGGTGAAAATACCTTCCAAGCAAATTTGAGTTTAGGGCTTCCAGAGGATGACAGAAACTATCAAGATGCGATTGCAATTTTGAAGCAATTAGCTGTAGATGATTTTTCTTTTATCACTAACAATCCAGATAAAGTAGCCGCCATTCAAAATGCAGGTTTTCAATTTGAACAAATGATTGTTCCACCATTTGTGACGGAACAAAATAAAAAATATTTACAAGACAAGGCAAGTATTGCCAATCATAAAATTACTTTATAGTATGATCGCCATTATCAAAGCAAATTTCAATGCCCACATTACAGATTTATTATTAGCTGGATGCACAGACGAATTAGACGCTAAGAATGAAGCTTATAAAGTCTTTGAATGCGCTGGTGCAGTCGAGACGGTGGTGTTTGCAAATCGAATTATTGAGACCAAACAATATGACTGTGTAGTGGTGATTGGTGCGATTATTAAAGGCGATACGGATCACTACGAGTATGTTTGTCAATATGTGACCCAAGGCTTTTCAACTATTGCAGCAACAAAGACAACACCGGTTATCTTTGGAATTTTAACCACTCAGAATGAAGCATTAGCTTACGAGCGAGCTGCTATTGATAAGATGAATAAAGGTCAAGAGTTTGCAGTAACTGCGATGGAGATGATCCAATCATTTAAATCTTTATAGTAACACACTTCATTTAACTTTTACTATAAATTATTCTGGAGCAAAATTATTTCACTTGTTCGTACAGGTGATTGATTAAGCCGTCTGCCAAGCCAATTTTTGGTACATGAATTTCATCAATATTGGCCCATTTCATGGCATATGCATATATGTTTAAGGCAGGAACAATTACATCTGCCCTATCTCTCTTTAAAAGATAAGTGTGCATTCTTTTTTCTACAGTCATTGGTTCTAAAACTCTATGAAATTCTCTAATCACCTCTATAGGAATACTCTTTAGATTTTTTGAATTGATCATGGAGTATATTTTATTAATATTGCCTCCAGACCCAATGGCCACTAATTTTGTGTAGGTTCTTCCAATCTCTTTTAATGTTTGCTTTAGATCTTCCCAAGTTGCATCTTCTACTTTATTGGTCAAAATACGAACAGTACCAATATTGAATGATTTTTGAAATGCGACTGCAGACTTGTGAAATAGGGTTACTTCTGTACTACCACCACCAACGTCAATGTATAAATAGCTCTTATTTGTGTCTAATAGTTCGGCGATATGGTTTTCATAAATAATTTCAGCTTCTAAATCACCTGATATGACTTCTACTTTTATACCAGTTTCTGCTTTAATTTCTCTGATGATTTCCTTTGAATTGCTAGCGTCCCTCATAGCACTCGTTGCGCAAGCAATATAATGATCCACTTCATACACTTTCATTAATGCGCTAAATGCATTAATGGTATTTATGAGCATCTTTTTTTTCTTAAATCCAATAGAGCCTTTTTCAAATACATCAAAGCCCAGTCTAAGTGGAATACGAATTAGATTTAATTTATTAAACTCAACTTCTTTATCAAGCTTAACGACCTCACATATTAGTAGCCTTGCAGCGTTACTGCCAATATCTATTGCTGCTAAAATCAATTTATTTTATCTTTTACCTTTTAAAAATTTGTATGTTTCCTCCTGTGATTTGAATCGAGTTGCTTTGGCCGAAGGTACATATTTATTGCTTAATTCGCCATCCAAGATTCTTGCTTTCTGATTGTCTTTTAATTGAATGTGAATGATGTCAATTAATTCTTTTTTAATGATTGGATCAACAATTGGAACAGCAACTTCGATTCTATGGTCCAAGTTCCTAACCATCCAGTCTGCACTAGAGATATACACTTTTTGGTTGCCTTTATTATTAAAAATAATCACTCTTGCGTGTTCTAAATACTGATCTACTATACTTATGGCGTTTATTTTACCTGCATTTTTTTCATTCACATTCTTAAGTGTTAGAATGCCTCTAATGATTAAATTTACTTTTACACCAGCTTTCACTGCTTTATATAAAGCATCTAATAAAATAGTATCCGTCAATGAATTTAATTTGACCGTAATGGAAGCGACATAACCTTTTTTTGCAATTTGAATCTCATTTTCAATCAAATCTAATAAGGCAGAACGCATATTAATTGGTGAAATCAGCAAATTCCTCATTTTAACAATTGGCTTATCACCTAATTGCCAATTTCCTAAGTAGTTGAATATTCTGTTTGCCTCGTTCATTAAAGTCACATTCTTGGTCATCAAACAATGATCTGCATAAATTTTAGCAGTCTTCTCATTTAAGTTACCTGTGCTAATGAATCCATACTGCACTAACTTATTTTTCACCCTTTTCTGAATCACACATAGTTTTGCATGCACTTTCATATTCGGTATACCTACAAGCACGGTAATACCTTCTTCCTCCATGATGGTTTTCCACTCTAAATTTGCCTCTTCATCAAATCTTGCTTTTAATTCCAAAAACACCGTCACCTTCTTTCCGTTTCTAGCAGCATTGATCAAGGCATTGATCACTTTTGAATTGGATGCTAAACGGTAGGCGGTGATTTTTATGGAGATCACAGTATCATCCATCGCGGCTTCACGTAGCATATCTATCACCGGATCGTAAGCGTGGTAGGGGAAATGCAACATGATATCCTTTTGCATGATCAAATCAAAAACCATGATTTTTTTCTTAAACGCAGGATGGATGAACGGCCTTGGTCTGTTATAATTGGGCTCTTTTATGACATTTGGAAAATCCATAAAATGCCTGAAATTGTGAATATGACCTCCTGGGATAATGCTACTTTTTCGGTTCAAACCTAGTTTCTTAATTAAAAATTCAAGCATTTCTGGATTCATATCCTTTTCATATACAAATCTTACTGGCTTTCCTTTTCTTCTGTTTTTAATCCCTTTTGAAATTTTATCAATAAAATTCAAACCTACTTCCTGATCTAAATCAATCTCAGCATCTTTTGTAATTTTAAATACATGTGCATCAAACTGATTGAATTTAAAATGAGAGAAGATGATTGGTAAATTAAATTCAATTAAATCTTCTAATAGCATAATGGTTGTAAATCCAGCTTTAGAAGGCAAAATGATGAATCTGCCCACAGACCTAGACGGTACTTCGATTAAGGCAAATTTTTGTTGGTAAGCATCATTTTTATTTCCCATAACAATTGCTAAATACAAGCTCTTGTCTCTTAAATATGGTAATTGAGGTAGATTCTCAATCATTAAAGGGATAATGTCATGTCTTACTTCGTTATCAAAGTAGGTTTTTACAAATTCCTTTTGTTCTGCATTGAGCTGCTTGTTGTCAACTATCAAGATTTTGTTCGCCTTCAACTCTTTTAATATATTCTGCCAGATTCTGCTAAATTCATTTTGCTGTCTTAAAACAACCCTCTGGATCTCATCTAAAATAACTTGTGGCGAATCGATGATATCAATATTTACACCCTTCTTTTTATCTATCAATTCCACCATTCTTTTTAAAGTCGCAACGCGGACTCTAAAAAACTCATCTAAATTATTAGAGAAAATGCCTAAGAATCTTATTCTTTCTTGTAATGGGACAGTAATATCATTTGCCTCTTGTAATACCCTAGCATTAAAACTGAGCCAACTAATATCTCTAGGAATGTGCTTTTGTTTCATAAGGACTTGATTAATAATCGGTAAATCTACAATATATGTATTTTTCTAGTACTTGCTTAACAAAAAGTTAATATATAGATAATAGTACGCACACAATTTGCATAGAGAGATCAACGTATTTTGCATAAACAAGCCATCATGAACAAACGCCCATTAGATGTTTGCGTAATAAGCGATATCCATTTAGGAACATTTGGATGTCATGCTCAAGAAGTCTTAAATTATCTTAAAAGTATCGAGCCTAAGACTTTAATATTAAACGGCGATATCATTGATATTTGGCAGTTTAACAAGCGTTACTTCCCAGCAAGCCATATGGCTGTTATCAAACGAATATTTAGCATGGCTAGTAAGGGTACTAGAGTAGTTTACATTACAGGTAATCATGACGAGGCGTTGAGAAAATATGGGCATTTTGAAATGGGCAATATTCAATTGACCGATAAAATTGTTTTCGAAATCAACGGGGAGAAAAACTGGGTATTTCATGGAGACGTATTTGACAGAACAACTAAGGGGGGCGCTAAATTATTAGCAAAGCTGGGTGGTTATGGATATGATTTATTGATTATGATCAATAGTTTTGTGAATTTCCTTTGTACCCTTTTTGGACGTGAAAAAATGAGTATCAGCAAACAAGTTAAGAATGGGGTGAAGAAAGCCGTGTCTTGGATCAATAATTTTGAGCAAACAGCTGCAGAATTAGCGATTGAAAATGGGTATAAATATGTGATTTGTGGACATATTCATCAGCCTCAACATCGCGTTGTGACCACTGATAAAGGTAGTGTTACCTATTTAAATAGCGGGGATTGGATTGAAAACTTAACAGCCTTAGAATACGCAGATAAAACTTGGAGTTTGTATCAATATGATCCAAAACAGTTTGAAGATATTGATTCCAAAAAACGTATTAAGGTGGTACACTTACAAGAGGAATTAACTGTTTTAACAAACGAGGTCGCATTCCAAGTATCTATCTAATGAATATTCTTTACGCAGTTCAAGGTACTGGGAATGGTCATATTAGTAGAGCCATTCAACTCTATCCATTTTTAAAAACATATGGTAATATTGACTTCTTCATTAGTGGGTCTAATGCCGATCTAAAAACCGATTTACCAGTTGTTGGGAGAAGTAAAGGGATTAGCCTTTTTTATAAAGCGACTGGTGGCTTAGATTATTTAAAAATTATCAGATCATTTTCTTTTAAGATTTTTGTAGATGCCTATAAATTACCTGTCAATAAGTATGACTTAGTAATTAACGATTTTGACTTTGTAACTTCTTTAGCTTGTTTATTTAGAAACAAAAAGAG
>JACCDP010744531.1_pt1 | contig 29310 bp, 23 predicted proteins | sample 7445841 | NCBI WGS metagenome assembly JACCDP01 (sample SAMN15323441, study PRJNA562643) | freshwater metagenome | isolation source: river surface water | place: USA:Blue River Watershed | collected 2017-08-17 | reverse complement strand
TACTTCCCGATACAAAACTTCCCAAAAATATACCCTAAGACTTCGTCGTTGGAGATCAGGCCACTGATGTCGCCGATGGATTGAACCGCGGCTTTGAGTTCGAAGGCTAATAAATCACTGCTGGCTTTGGCTTGCATTAAGTCTGTGGCTTTAGTCAGCGCTTCTTGAGCAGCTAATAAACACTGTTGGTGTCTGGCATTGTTAACGATCACATTTGAGTGTTGCTCCCACTTTACTAAATCTTGTAAAGCCCCTTGTATAGCTTGGGCCAATGTTTGGTCTTTGGTAGACCCCATAATCAAAGGCGAAAACGCTTTTAGATGTTGTGGTTGTTGAGCAGGGTCCTTTAGCAAATCAGCTTTATTAGCAATCATTAAGACCTTGGCTTTGGCATTATGAGACTGAATCAAATTCAAATCTGTTTGTATGTCTTGTTCAGACAAAGTACTCACATCAAAAATATACAAGACCACCTCTGCTAAAGCTATCTTTTGCAAAGCCTTTTCAATACCAATCTGTTCTATGCTATCATCTGTTTGTCTGATACCTGCCGTATCAACAAAACGATACGCCACCCCTTTTATATGAATCGCCTCTTCAATGGTATCTCTGGTCGTACCAGCAATATCAGACACAATGGCCCTATCCTCTTTCAACAATAAGTTTAAAAGTGAAGACTTACCAGCATTGGGTCTGCCAATGATCGCTACCGGTATACCCTGCTTTATTGCATTGCCATACTGAAAACTATCAATCAAAGGTTGAATATGCGCTTGCATAGTCTCCACCTGTTTCAATAAACGTGAACGATCTGCAAATTCAACATCCTCCTCACCAAAATCCAATTCCAACTCCACCAAAGCAATGAACTCCAATAAACTCGTACGCAAAGTTTGAAGCTCTTTACTCAAGCCCCCTCGCATTTGCTTAAATGCCATATCTAATTGGGCCTGGTTTTGAGCCGCAATCATATCGCCCACCGCCTCAGCTTGGGCTAAATCAATTCTCCCATTCAAATAAGCTCTTAAGGTAAACTCACCAGGTTCTGCCAAACGAGCCCCTTTAGCGCACAATACACGCACAATCTCCTGTTGAATATACATACTACCATGGCAACTAATTTCAATGCTGTCTTCGGCCGTAAAACTTCTAGGCCCTCTCATCAATGACACCATCACCTCATCAATCACCAAATCAGCATCCATGATAAAACCATAATGCAAAGTATGAGAAGCTTGCTGAGTCAAATCTGCCCCCTTAAAAACAGCATTCACTATAGGCCATGCCATTTGCCCTGACACACGAATCACCGCAATAGCCGACTGGCCAGGCGCAGTAGCAGGTGCCACAATGGTATCTTCAGGAACAACAGCATGTAAATACATACTGGCAAAGATACGGCAGCAAGGGCAAAAAAAAACCCCGCAACACAGTGCGGGGTTTTTTAAATTGTTTAAGGATTAACGAATGATCTTAACAACACCATTCAATGGCTCTTCATCTTTGTCATTACCCTTGAAGCGGTATTTCAAGATGTAGTAGTAAGTACCATCTGGACAGATAGCGCCAGTGTTATTTACTTTACCATTCCAGTCAATGTTTTTGTCTTTTGATTCGAACACTTTCACACCCCAACGGTCGTAGATGTACAACTCGTATTTGGTTTCACCTTTGATCAAGATGTTAAACACCTCGTTACCTTTCAAACCATCGGCATCTAATCCGTCGAAGGTATTGTTTGGTGTAAACACGTTAGGTGGTGTTATAATTGCCTGGAAGTTATTGTAAACTTTCTTACAGATGGTGTCTTTACAGCCAATCTCGTTGGTGGCTTCAAGACATACCCAATAGCTACCTAATGAGTCTCTGTAATCTTCACAAATCTTAGCCGCATCGTAATCACCAGGGTTTTGACCATTGGCGATGAAAATTCTAGTGGCGACTGGAAGCGTTAACAAATCTTTAGGATTGTAGAAGCTCCAACGGTTAGACTTGCTATTGGTAGAGGTATTGGTAAAGCAGAATACCGGCTTATTAGTACTATCAATATCAAAGTCTGCAGTTACGCCAAGTACCTCAACCACAACACTGTCTTGTGCCGCACAGACTTTATCAGTCGAAGGCACCGTATTCACATCGCCCATAAACTTGACGGTGTATTTACCAGCCTTAGTGTAAGCGCGCTTAGTGATGGTATCTGGTAATACGCTGGTATCTGTAGCAGACACACCGTAGTTCCACTTGTAGAAAGTGTAACGACCATCAGGTCTTACATTACCTGTGAACTTAATGGTATCACCAATACAAACACGCATTGGAGTAGCTCTCAACTTGGTGGTATCGTATGCATAAATAGTAACAGCAAACATGGTGTCACCTTGAGTAGTGTCTGGGTAAGTCGCTAAACAACGTTTAACAGTGTTACCAACTTTTAACTGATAGAACTGAGTCAACTTGATGTAGTATTTACCTGGAGCACTGTATTTATGTGTCATAGTATCATTGGTGCTGGTAATGGTATCGTATTGGTTACCGAATTGGTTATCGCCAAAATCCCACAACCAAATTGAACTATCTGCACGGGTATGCTTACTCAAGTTAAAGAAGCGAACTTTATCATTCACACAGTATTGAGTCAACATGTTTCTATCATACAATGGCTCAGGACCAGGGATATAAATCTCTGTAGAATCCCATGCCACACAACCCAATTGAGTTTCAACTTTCCAACGCACCTTGAATCGGCCATTCTTAGTATAATCGTGACCTATTTTACTTGGTAAGTTGTTAAAGAATGAGTTCACAGAGTTGATGCTCTTATCGCCCCAATACACAGTCCATTTTACAATCTTATCGCATGGTGTACCAAGCGCAGAAGGACATGGATCGATTAAGTATGAAGAGTCAAACAATTCAACAATGGTATTACACTGAGGACGAGTTTGGTCTAACTTCATGTTAGCTCTAACAGCAGTTACATAAATGTTTTGAGGTAAAGTGTCTTTACAACCTGCAGAGTCAGACGCAGCTGTTCTGATGGTGTACATTTCACCTGTATCTTTATTGTAATAGATGCTACCGCTACCACCACCTAAGATTAAGTTACCATTAGGGTCATTCCACAAACCAGTTACACTGTAAGGGAAACCACCAAAGATAGATTTAGGATCAGTGCCATCGTCTTTCTTATTCAAGTCATGTCTGGTATAACCTTCTCTGTTAGCTTGACCAGCTTCAGAAATACGGTTTCTCCAGTAGTCATAACAATCTAACAAGTTGTTACCAGTAACAGCACAGTAGCCTGGCAATTCAGGGTACACATTAAAGTATCTGAATTCAGGATGTGCTACCACTTGTTGTCCGTGGCACAAAATGGTATCTGTGTAATTCATTACACCAAAGAAACCAACCAACACCTTCTTAGCAGTACCTAATTTCTTAGTACAGTTTTCAGGAGCAGTACTTCTTAAACCAAAGTTTGCAATATAGTAACCTGAGTATTGTGGAACGAATGTATAAGCATTGTAGTATTTACCATCCCAACCAATTGTTCTATCTAATGGTAACAATGTAGAATCTCTGTAGTGCATAGAGTCTTTTTTGTCAGCAACTTTATAGAAACGGATGAAACGACCAAAACCAGTGGTATCTAAACAACCTCTTGAACCAGTAAATGGCTTACCAAAGGTACCTTGACCATTCCAGATCAATTCACTGATTTGAGCAGGGCTCAATTCGTATACGTCAATGTTATTAGCTTGTAAAATCAATTTGATGATGTCAAACACAGGCGTAATGTCTGCCTCTGTATGCCATTTCAAAACTTTAGCGGTACGGATCTCAAATGAGTCAGTTGTTTTAGTTTTACCATCAAAGAAGCTGGTCTTAACCACTTGTAATCTGTCTTCTAATTGGGTCGTGTCAGTTAACTTAGTTTTGTCGCCTTTCAATCGAGCAAATCTGGTATAACGCTCTGTTACCGCTAAACGATAATATTGAGTGTAGTATTTACCAACGTTTGGTGCTTCTAAAGTCCAAGTTGCTTCTTCAACGTCTGGCACATAAGAACGGTTCCAAGCTAAAGTAGTCAAGCTAATAGAATCACGCTTACAAATCTTAGTGAATTCAGTACCTTCTTTTGGTTTGATGATTCTGAAACGGTTATCTAAGATTGGGAAACGTGCAAATTTATTATAGTAAACAGTATCAACACAACCTGCAGGGTAATCAGAACCACTGCCTGGGTTATTAGGATCAACTGGTCTTGGCCAAATACCATTACCAATAATCAAACCAACGTTGATGTAACCTGTAACGGTATCTTTAATATCGTCAACAGTAAATTGTTTAGAGAAACGGTTGCCTGCAGGGCCATTCACTTGATAACCTGGAATTGGCACTTGATAAGGCGGGTTAATTGGAGGCAAACCACCCATTGATACTGTACCAGGAGTTAAGTTAGCACCAACTAATTTTTCCCACTTGGTTTTGTTCAAGGCTGTATCAAAGTTGATTTCAGACCATGTACGCATACAACCAGGTTTGGTGTCATCTAATATGAAGGTGATACCATAATTGTCTTGGTCACTACCTAAACACAATGTACCAATCTTTCTTAATTTCTTAGCACTTGGTGGTTGTAAAGCTAAAGCAGCAACAGCTTCGTGCTCACAAGCCAACGGATGGCAGAAATCTTTATGCTTTAAACGCACATTGAAACAACGCACTGTTCTACCAGCATAGAATTTTTGTCTGTGGGCAGCAGCGTTTACGCTATCACCTACTCTGTAACCAGGCATTACATCGTATTTCCATACGTTGTGCCATGGTTGCACCGTGCTTACTGGAATAGTATCTTGAACATAAACAACCCATACGTTGAACAAAGCCTTGTCAGTCGAGTTGTAAATAATTAATGTGTTGCCAGACTGAACTGTTAGGTAACGAGGACCTACAAATCGATTTGGCGGCAGACCATTTTTAAAGTCAATATAAACAGTATCTCCAGCTTGCAAATAGAATTTCGTAGCTGTCGTCACATCTAATTGAGCAGGACCACTGATCAAGCTCTTAACTTGAATCTTGTTGGTGATATTTTGGTAAATTACAGAGTCTTTGGTTTTGTTCGCTAAAGCGTTAGCGCCATAGTACAAGAAAGTGTCTCTGATGATAGCAACAGAATCATCAGCCCACATTCTTTGTTGATAGCACAAACCTGAGTCTTTGCTGTAACGTAAAACACTCTCAGATTGTAAACCAAAACGGGTTTGGTACAATGAATCCCAAGGTGTATACCAATGCGAAGGCAAAGAGTCTTTACTGTATTTACAGTTCTTGCCAACGTTTACACCATTTTTAGTATCAGTGGTACATTTTTCGCAATAGTCATCGTCAAAATCCCACAAACGAGTTGTGCACTCATTGCCTCTTTGTTGGTTGGCTCTTTTAAGAACAGGAGCTGGACCATCTGGAGAACCCGCTTTACCTTTAATGAAGGCGTGCACTAATGGCTTGTTGAAACCAGGGTATATGCGCTCATGGATTGAAGGATCAAACACTGTGTTTGATGGCAATAACTGGCGAGTAGTTTTATTCACTATACCGCTGTCATAGATCAACACCAATGAGTCATCGTCAACTTTATTGTAGTCATTGTGATAGAACTTAGAGAAGTTATAGAAGTGCACCGTATCTTTGATAACACACTGATAACGTTGTGTATCTTCCAAGAAACGCATACCGCTCATAATTGAACCTTCAATGATTGATTGTGGTCCGATAACCAATATGGTATCGAATACTGTTCTTCCACAACCAGGAATGGCGTGGGTAAATGAGAATGTAACTTGGTATGGACCTAAGCCACCAAATTTATGTGAACCCACCCAGTTACGAGTAATGTTAGCTGGAATTGGAGGTAATTCATAGGTATACAATGGATTTGCACCTTGAGGAACTGGTCCATCTTTCAATTTGAAGCTAAAAGTAGCATCAGGTAAACACAATGAGTCGAAGTCCGCAATGATTTTTGGCTTAATGATCAAGTTGGTAGCTGATGCTTGGAAAGTAAAGGTTTCAGTACAACCGAAGTTGGTAGTTACCGTTAACTTAGTAGTAAAGTTACCACCTGAAGGGCCTTGAGACTTGAACCAGTGGCATACGCCATTAGGCACGTTTGCTTGCCACAAGGTAGGGGTATTTTTGGTACCGTTATTGATGATGCCATCACCCCAATCCCAAGAGAATGAAGCAATAGAATCCAATGGCACTGTTGATTTATTGGTAACACACAACAACACTGAGTCACAACGCTTAGGTTGTGGTGATGTGAATGATAAACCTAATGAAGGTTGAACAACCGCAACAGCATTGTACCTAGTTTTGCTGATACAACCGTTACAGTCAATCACCTCTACCGTCATACCGTAGGTTCCACCGGCAGGGTCTTGGAATGAATGACAAAAACTTCTTGGGCCATTGCCGTTGAAGGTGTATTTGGTACCATCATCGAATACGATTGTAGTACTACACACTGTGCCACCGTTGGCCATAGACTTACTGCTGTCATTGAAACAAAAACTATTGTTGGCGAAACACTGGGTTTTGTTTACAATCCTTTGCACATTGATTTTTGGCTTTGGCTTAACATCAATGTTTAAGGTTGAACTACAATTGCTCCCGTTTGGCAATCTCAAAGTCAATTTAATGACCTTGATACCAGGGGTGTTAAACACGAAAGTAGGGTCACACAATGATGTGTTGCTACCCTCTCCGTTAAAATCCCAATTGTAATTGGATGATCCAGGAGAGTTACAGCTAAACAATACAGGTTCGCCGACACAGGCCGGTCCACCCACTGTAATGTTACACTGCGCACTCAAATCTGAATACGCCAAAAGCATTGTAACCATAAGGCCCAACGCTTTGGATAGACGGATAATTTGTTGCTTTATATTCATATGATTTTCAGATTGCATATTTACTTTGATTTTTCAACTTTTCCAAATTTTTATCTAATTAATGTCAAAGGGCTAATAATGGGGCGGGTTGACGCCTGATTTTTGAACTTGTATTCAACCCTCACGAAATATTTGCCAACTGGGGCTAATTCTCCGTTAGGTAAGGTACAATTCCAAGCCTGATATTTGTTTCTAGTCGAGAAGACGATTTCTCCTGCCGCATCGTAAATGGTAATATTAACAAACTCCTCACCTACTAATTGAATTAAATAGCCGTCGTTATAGCCATCGCCATTAGGCGTAACAGCATCAGGCACATTGATAAAGGCACTATCTAAAACTACAGGTTTGAAGTCCTTAATAGTCATGTCAAACTCATCTGTTTCTATTGAATTATTAACATCAACTTGATCACCATTATGCTCATTGACATTCAATTCATCCGAATGAAAAGTTTTGTAGGGATCTTCAATGGCATGGGCAAAATCATATGCAGTATATTGCCCCATATCTGGCTCAACGATTTCATCACCCTCTACAATGATTGGTATAAAATCGTTGTGCGCTTCCAATATAGATTCAGGCTTTTGACTTAATGTTTGAGTCGCATTGGGAGTTGTCTTTTCATTGATTGTTGGTTGTTCTGTAGTAGCAGAATTTACAGGCGTTTGAGCCACTGGCGTAGAGGCTTCAGTACTTGTAAAATAGTAGCCTAAACCAGCCGTCATGACTATGGCGGCACCAATGGCAGCCTTCATCCAAATGGCAGATTGAACCGCTGTTGTGGCAGCAGTACTGGCGCCAATTCCACTTGAAACAGCTTCCCATGCACCTGGAGGTACAGAGGCATTGGCCTGCGATAACTGATCGCGGAACAACTCGTCTAACTGAGATTCGTTTGTGTTGTCTTTCATTTCAATTGTTGTTTTAATACCCACGCTTGTAGATGTAGTCTGGCTTTATGCAATTGCGTTTTGCTGGTACTTTCAGAAATACCAAGCATTTCGGCAATTTCTTCATGAGTATAACCTTCAATCGCAAACAAGTTAAAAACTGTTCGGTAGCCTGTTGGCAAACGATTAACCAAAGCCATTAGGTCCGCTTGTTTAAGCAAAGCAATGGTATGGCTTTCAATTCCAACATCTGGCAACTGCTCAATGTTATCTAAAACCGAATGTTTGAGGTTTCTTCTGTAAAACTCAATGCTGGTATTCACAAAAATGCGCTTTACCCAACCTTCAAAAGCCCCTTTGTTTTCAAAAGTAGCAAGGTGTTTAAACACCCTTATAAAGCTCTCCTGCAAAACATCTTTGGCTTCGTCTGGATCTTTGGCATAGCGCAAACAGACAGCATACATTTTTGGCGCGAGTAAGTCAAATAACTGTTTTTGTGCTTTAGGCTGACCCTCTAAACAATGAGCAATGAGCTCGCTCCACTTGTTTGTCTGATTGTCTACCATTGACACCTTGAATTATCTTCAATTACCCCTATGATGCAAATTATAACAACTGGGTTGCCTGTCCTTTTAAAAAAAATTAAGAATTTTGTTCTGGCTCTATTTTGACAATATTGTAGCGGTCTTGCAAGGCTTTGAAAGTGGACTCAGAATAGTAACCGGTGCTTTCGATGGCCTCAATGATCTCCTCTTGGGTCAAGCCCTTTGAAGGCCTTCTGTATTTGATGGCCAACATGTTTTGATCGCGGTTAATGATGTAAGAAGTATAGAACATATTCAAATTGTTGTGCAACAACTCTTCAAATAGCTGATCTAATTTTTCAGTAGGTAAAAAACAAACCGGCGATACAACCTGAAAGGCATAGACTGGCTCATCAGTTTCATAGTACAACCAGGCATTGTCTTGGTCTATCTCCCATAAATCAATATAAATTTCTGTGTCGCCATTGTAGATGATCCATTGGCCTTTATCAGCTGCACGTGTCTCTGCCGGATTAAGTCCTAAAAAGGCAAAAGTTGATTCAATTAATTGACTGGTTTTTTCGAAATCCATGGTGATTTTATTACTGAATGCAAAACTAAATATTAAATATTGATTTTTTTAGAGATTTTAGGCTATTTTTGCAGCCAAATTAATTTAAAATGTCAGTTTTAGTAGGAAAAGATTCAAAAGTGATTGTACAAGGATTTACAGGTAAAGAAGGTACATTTCACGCCACTCAAATGATTGAATACGGCACCAACGTGGTTGGTGGTGTTACACCAGGTAAAGGTGGTACCATGCACCCGGATTTAAACAAACCAATTTTTAATACTGTACAAGAAGCTGTGAATGCAACAGCCGCTAACGTGAGCATTATCTTTGTTCCGCCAGCATTTGCTGCAGACGCCATTCTTGAATCAGCTGATGCTGGTATTGCAGTAATCGTTTGTATTACTGAAGGCATCCCTACTAAAGACATGGTAAAAGTAAAAGAGTATTTAAAATCTAAAACTTGTACCTTAATTGGCCCTAACTGCCCAGGTGTAATGACTCCAGGTGGTGCTAAAGTTGGTATCATGCCAGGCTTTATTTTCAAACCAGGTAGAATTGGTATCGTTTCTAAGTCAGGCACTTTGACTTACGAAGCGGTTGACCAAATCACTAAAGCTGGTCTAGGCCAAAGCACAGCTATTGGTATTGGCGGTGACCCAATCATCGGCACAAGCACCAAGCAAGCTGTAGAAATGTTAATGAATGACCCTGATACAGATGGTATCATCATGATAGGTGAAATCGGCGGTGGCATGGAAGCAGAAGCTGCAAGATGGATTAAAGCCCACGGCACTAAACCAGTAGTTGGTTTCATTGCTGGTCAAACTGCCCCTGCTGGTAGAAGAATGGGACACGCTGGTGCGATTGTTGGTGGTAAAGACGATACTGCTGCTGCTAAGATGGCGATCATGCGCGAGTGTGGTATCCACGTAGTTGAATCACCTGCAGAAATTGGTGCTAAGATGGTTGAAGTTTTAGGTGCAAAAGCCAAAGCTTAATCAAAACAAATTTTAACCAGATATACATTATTAAAGGGACCTTGAGTCCCTTTTTTATTTATCTTTGCAAGGCATGAATACTTCCAACATTTCACAACATCATATTGACCTTGAAGACCGCTACAATGCCCATAACTACCATCCTTTACCGGTAGTGATTGAACGCGGACAAGGTATACACGTTTGGGATGTCGATGGCAAACAATACTTTGATTGTTTGAGCGCTTACAGTGCTGTTAATCAAGGGCATTGTCATCCAAGGATTATTCAAGCCTTAAAAGACCAAGCCTCTAAATTAACCTTAACCTCAAGAGCCTTTCATAACAACTTATTAGGCGAATATGCCAAATACATTTGTCATTATTTCGGATTCGAAAAAATGTTACCTATGAATACAGGTGTTGAGGGTGGCGAAACGGCTCTTAAGCTTTGTCGCAAATGGGCTTATGAAGTGAAAGGCATTCCGAAAAATCAAGCTAAAATCATTTTTGTTGAAGACAATTTTTGGGGTAGAACCTTAGCCGCTGTTAGCTCGAGTACTGACCCAAAATCTTATAGTGGATTTGGGCCCTTTATGCCAGGCTTTGAGATCATTCCTTACAATGATTTATCAGCTTTAGAAACAGCCTTTCAAGATGCCAATGTAGCAGGATTTATGTTTGAACCTATTCAAGGCGAAGCTGGTGTGGTTGTGCCTGATGAAGGCTATTTAAAATCAGTTAGAGCGCTTTGTACAAAATACAATGTACTGATGATTGCAGATGAAGTTCAAACCGGCATTGCCCGAACAGGTAAACTTTTAGCCTGCGATCATGAACAAGTCAAACCAGATATTTTAATTTTAGGCAAAGCCCTTGGTGGTGGTGTCTTACCAGTTTCTGCGGTACTTAGCTCAGCAGAAGTCATGAATACCTTAAAACCCGGCGAACACGGCAGTACCTTTGGTGGCAACCCATTAGCCTGTGCGGTGGCGCTTGAGTCTTTAAAAGTCATACAAGATGAAGGCTTAGCAGAAAATGCCCATCAAATGGGCAGCTTGTTTAGACAACGTTTAAGTCAAATCAAACATCCAAACATTACAGAAGTAAGAGGCAAAGGCTTATTAAACGCTATGGTGGTTCAACCTTGGGGCAATGGCAAAACAGCCTATGATCTTTGTTTAGCGCTATTGAACAATGGCTTATTGGCCAAACAAACCCACGAACACATTATTCGCTTTGCGCCTCCATTGATCATTCAAGCCAATGAAGTGAATCAATGTTGTGACATTATTGAAAAGACGATTTTTGAGACCATTGCTTAACGCAATAACAAGACTTGCCCAAAGGCATTGCTCTTTTTAATGTAAGGTCCATTTTTGGTGGTGTAAAACAACTTCCAAATGTATAAGCCTTCTTGAACCAATTCCCCTTTGTAAGTACCATTCCAACCGGTGTTGTTCTGATTGGTTTCAAACACCATTTCTCCCCAACGGTTAAAGATTTGGAACAGTTGTACATCTATGTTACGGCCACGAGGCATAAAGACTTCATTCACCCAGTCATTACCTGGCGAAAAAGCATTGGCCATAAACAAATCACAATACTCGCCTTGGAAATTAACATTGATGGAATCTTTTACACTGCCACAAGGATTCGAAACAGTTACTACATATTTACCTGCATTGTAGGCATAAATACTGCTGTCAGTGCTTCCAGTGCTCCATAAATAAGTTGATTTGGGGAAGTAAGCACTCAACCACAAACCGCCTCCTTTACACAAGACTGTATCATTGCCTAATTTCACTTGAGGTTTAGTGCTGAATACAATATTGGTGCTGTCATAAGCAGTGCATTTACCCTGGGTCACAAAAACGCCATAAGTACCTGTAGCAGCTACTGAAATGGAAGAAGTGGTTTGCCCAGTTGTCCATAAATAAGTACCGGTTTCATTTGCTTTCAGTGTATAACTTATAGCCGAACATATAGCCGTATCATTCCCAATGTTTGGTTTTGGGGTTGGCGCTATTCTAAAAGCTTGACTAGTGGTATCAGAGCAATAAGCATCTTTGACAACATAAGTCAAGGTGTGTGAACCAACCGTATTTGAAATTAGAGTATCCCCTATAGTTGGGTAGCCATAAAATGTGCCTCCTTTAACATTGGGAACCAATGTAGTTATAGCATTACTAGAACAATAGAAGGTATCTAATCCTGAAAAACCACTGTTTAAATTGGGCAAAACAGTTACGTCTATAGTATCTCTGCCCTTGCAGCCTGTATTGGCAAAAGCCACGTGCATAACCTTGTAAGTGCCTGTATTTTTATAAACATGCGAATCAATGCGCGATGCACTGGAATCATTATCTCCAAAATACCATTTGTAATACGTTAAGGTATTATCAGGATTAGTGAAAACAAATTTGTTGTGCTTCAAACATTGGAAAGTATCGTTGATAGTAACATTTCCTACAGGGCTTGGCAGGACAGTTAAAATAAATCGAACAGTGTCTTTACAATTGGTAGGTTGAGAATAGCTCATTACCGTGAGCTCCAATCCAGCATTAAAAATGCCACTAACTTTATACTTCTTTTTAACTTTAGGAAAGGTCGTGCTATCGCCATCTGCAAACCACCATTTATAAGTACAACTTAGAGGGAATTGACCAATGATTGGTTTAGTTTGTAAGGTATATAAATTATTCTCAAGACACTGAGTATCCTTGAATAAACTGTAATCAATAAAGGCTATTTTCTTTTGAAAAATTTTAACATTCTTTACAATCACACTCGGACAACCAGTCAAACTAGTAATCGCATACAAATAGGTATTAACATATCCTGCAGAATTGAAGTGGTGCACAATATTGGTGTCTGTAGAAGTGCCATTTCCAAAATCAAATTTGTAGCTAATACCAGGAATCGAAGAACTTGATAAATTTCTGAAACGAAAACTATTGGTCATCTGGCAACTATCAATAGGATATGATTTAAAATCCAACTCTACATTGTGGGTTGTTATTGCAATTGAGGGGGCCCCAGTTGTATAATACTCTGTAGCATTGCCATTGTTATCATGTTCGTAAATAACGAAGTAATAGGTTTTACCTGGCAATAAACTGGTAACGATAACAAAGTTAGTGCCTGTGCCGTTGTAGACAATGAAATTTTTATTGGGGGCATCGTATTCGATTGATCCGCCAAACTTAGGATCCGCACTAAAAGTTTCCCCATCTGGTGGCACATAGGTTGGCATTGAGCCTTCGTGGGCTACAATGACACGCATATTGCCATTGCCTTGGGTCCAATTCAACTGAACCTTGTCGCAATTGAGGTTGGTATAGCTCAAACCACTGCTATGCATAGTTGGTCTTGTAGCATGCAACATAAATGCATTGCACAGAAACAACATGAGGGTATAATATATTTTCTTAAAAAAGTTCAAAGCGCAGTGGGCTTTAAAGAATAAGACAAAAATAATCGAAAAAGGTTGTATTTACTCAGAAATTTTTATAAATGACTCAGGAATGACATCCATTTGTTTGTATTTCATAAATATCTGAGCAGTCGTAATAATGTCTTTCTTGCAATAATTAGCAATGCGTTCAAGATCTTTGTGTTGCCAATAAATAGGGCCAACTAAACTACCATCTAAGTCTTCTTTTGGGGATGGGATACCAAAACATTTGGCCAACACATTTAAGGAGGTATAACTCTTATAGTCACCAAATTTCCATAATTCCATGGTATCTAAATGCTGAACTTCCCATGGTTTTTTACCGGCTGTATCAAGTATTTTTGGCAGGGCAATGCCATTGATCAACAAGCGTCTACTTAAATACGGAAAGTCGAATTCTTTGCCGTTGTGGGCCAATAGTTTATGCTTCTCTGTTTGATTAAAGTGTTTATTAAGCAATTCAGCAAATTCGAGCAGTAAAGCTTTCTCGTCATGCCCATGAATGGTTTTAACTTTCAGGTGAACCTGACCGTCAATCACATGATAAATCCCCAAGCCAATGCAAATGATCTTGCCAAATTCAGCATAAATCGCCGCTCTATCATACATTAATGCAGGATTGTCGTCGGCATGCTGCAAATGCGCAGATTTCTTTGCCCATAATTCTTGCCAATCCGCGTCTAAATCCGCAAACTGCGCTTGCTGAGAGACGGTCTCAATATCTAAGACCAAAACATCTTGTAATTGTACATTTTCTAGCATAACTACCAACTTCCGCCTGAACCACCGCCACCAAATCCACCTCCACCGAAACCTCCAAATCCGCCACTATCCGATCCGCGACCAAATCCTCCTCCGAAACCTCCACCTATGAAAGGACCCATAAATACACCTCGTCGACCAATGGAAGTACCACCACCATTTGATTTACTGGCCAAGTAAATAATAATCAAAATTATGATGATGAATTTGATCAACAAAGAGGTTTTGATACCCGGTCTGTTTTGCTTGTAATTTTGATGATGTATTTCACCATTGGCTAAACCCATGATGACAGAACAAGCCTTTTGAATCCCCAAATAGTATTGACCTTGCTTAAATTGAGGCAACAATTCTTGCTCTACAATTTGTTTTGCTGTTAAATCAGGAATAACAGCAGATAAGCCATACCCAACAGCTATAAACGTTTTGCGACCGATGCCTTCTTTCGTTGGTTTAATAAGTATAACAACACCATTGTCTTCTTTGGCTTGCCCTACCCCCCAAGCTTGCCCTAACTCTGTGGCGTATTGCCAAGGCTCTAAGCCTTGTAAATCATCAACAATAACCACTACAATTTGATTGGAAGTAGAATCTGAAAAGGCCACTAAACTTTTTTCCAACTTGGCCATTTCTTCTGCACTTAACAAATCAGGAAAGGCCGCTGAAAAATTATTAACCAATCGAGGTGGTTGGCTTTGTTGAGGGAATTGAACTTCTGCCATTAGCAGGTTAGACACCAAGCAAAGACCAAGTGTAATCACATAAATGAAACGTTTTATGATCCTGTGTTTAGTCCCCATAGCTAATGGTGTTGCTCAATTCATTTTGATCATCTTCTTGAATAGGAAAATGAGTTTGCAAAGCTTTTCCTACAGACAAAACAGCTGTTTGTAAACCTTCACAATACTGCTCTTTTGCAAAGTCGGTTTTCATTTGAAGGTAAATGTTATCCCAAAAATCTTGACCAACTTTTTCATGTATACCCACATCGCCAATAATGGCCATGAGTTTTTGTTTAGGCACTAAATAAATCAAAACCCCATTGCGCAATTGAGTTGATTCCATGCCCAATTTTGTAAATACCGCTTGGGCTTTATCAAGCACATTTCCTTTGCAATTACGGTCAATGTGTACACGGATTTCGCCACTGCATAAGCGTTCAGCCTCAACAATACTTTGTTGAATGGCCTCGGCTTCTTGAGGGCTAAAAAAAGGTTTATTGAATAGGCTCATTATTGAGCAGACTTCATGGCTTTAATATTAGGGGCTTGTTCTGCACCTTGAGCAGCTTCAAAGTAAGCGCGTTTTTCGAAATGGAACATACCGGCCCAGACATTGCTTGGGAATCTTCTGATGCTGGTATTGAAGTTCTGGGCAGCTTCGTTGAAACGTCTACGCTCGGTTTCTATGCGGTTTTCCATGCCTTCGTATTGCGCTTGAAAATCTCTGAAAGCTTGAACAGCCTGCAATTGAGGGTAATTTTCTGCCACCGCCATTAAACGACCCAATGATGAACTAAAAGCATCTTGAGCCTTTTGGAACTCGGCCAATTTTTCAGGGGTCAATTGACTGGCATCAATTTGAATTGAAGTGGCTTTGCTTCTGGCAGCCATTACATCTGCTAAGGTTTGCTTTTCAAAATCAGCCGCACTTTGAACAATCTCAAATAGATTTTTGGTTTTGTCCATACGAGCCTGATACGCTACTTCAACTTGTTGCCATTGGGCAGTTACTGCTTCGTCTGAAGTCGATAAACTATTGTAGGTATTACATCCGTTGAAGCCAATTAATAAAAAGATGGCAAGGATAGACAATAGAATAATGTTAGAGGTTTTCATGGTTGTATAAAAATTGTAATTCGAAGATACGGCTAAAGGCATTCACCATCTGATTTTTTATATCAGACATCGGAATTTCACGACCAATTTCTTTGGCCAAACTGCTTACGCCTTTGTCTACTATTCCGCAAGGAATAATTTGATTAAATAAACTCAAATCGGTGTTGATGTTAAAGGCCAAACCATGCATAGTCATATGCCTGCTGCATTTAATGCCTATGGCTGCAATTTTACGTTCATTGGGCAGGTCTTTATCTATCCAAATCCCTATTCTATTTGGTATGCGCTCTGCCGCAATACCATAGAGTTGTAACACATCAATAATACATTGCTCAACCTTTTCAACAAAGGCTTTTACACCAATGCCCAATTGTTCTAAATCAAATATGGGGTATACCACTAATTGACCAGGACCATGATAAGTAATATCGCCGCCCCTTTCAATATCAAATACATCGATGTTTTGTTCCGCTAAATCAGCTTTGCTGATCAATAGATTTTGTGCATCTGCACTTTTACCTAAGGTATACACATGCGGGTGTTCGCACAAAAGCAATTGATGAACCGGCATTTCTTGCTTTAATTTTTGATCAATACCAGCATGAAACAAAGACTTTTGTAAAGCCCATGCTTCTGCATAGGGAATATGCCCCAAATCCTTCACAACACCTTTAAACATCTTGCAAAGTTAACCTTTTGATTTGGACTCTGACAGATGAAAACAAATAGGACAATTCTGAATTTGATGACCTCTTGCCGGACAATACATTCTGCCATAAAAGATGATCTGCAAATGGACTTTATTCCAGAGTGCTTCTGGCACTAGTCGTTTCAAATCATATTCGGTTTGCTCTACATTTTTACCAGAACTTAAACCCCATCTTTGCGCCAATCTATGGATGTGTGTATCTACCGGAAAAGCCGGCACACCAAAGGCTTGAGACATTACTACAGAGGCTGTTTTATGCCCCACACCAGGCAAGGACTCTAATGCTTCAAAGGTATTAGGCACTTGTCCGTTGTAATCATCCATAATGATTTTACTAAGACCCCATATGGCTTTAGATTTAGCAGGAGACAATCCACATGGTTTAATGATCTCTCTGATTTGCTCAACACTGAGCTTTAACATATCCGTTGGATTATCTGCTTTGGCAAATAAGCCCGGCGTAATTTCATTGACACGCTTATCTGTACATTGCGCAGACAAAAGCACCGCAATCAGTAAGGTATAAGCATCTTTATGATCTAATGGAATAGGCACCTCCGGATACAATTGTTCTAAGGTGTCTAATATGTATTGGACTTTCTCTTTTTTCTTCATTTGAATTCAATTTCATCAATAAAAATAAAGGATTCCCCATTGGCTCCAGGGTGCCAAGCAGGCAACTTGCCTGCATTCCATAATTTAATTTTGTAATACCTGTAATGATAGTTTTTAGAGTTGGACGTAAAAGGCATAACTACCCGCTCAACTTCCAAATCAGTAAGTGGATAAGTAAAATCACCAGCCGTTAAATTTGTAAAATTGATGCCATCATTAGAGCCATCTAATTCAACCATTGGCAAGCATATCCATGCCCTAACATCTTTTAACAGCCCAATGGAAATGGTGTCAAACTTAGGGTTTGATTTCAAATCAACTATAAATTCTACATTTTGACCTTGAAAACCTTGCCAACGGCCCTTACGCCAATCTTTGTCACCCTTTAAACCATCAATCACTGCGTTGTTGCCTCCACCGGAATACTGCGGATTGTATTGCCCTTTTATACTGACGCTATAATCATGATTATACTGATACAAATGCGCTGAGGCAATAGGACTTTTGGCCAAAACAGCACCTGATTGATCAACAACAAACTCACGTGCTTTCAAGGTGGTGGTTTGTTGAATGCTAATGCTTTGAGCAGTCAAATACTTGTAGGAGCTCAATTGTGGTTCTGAGCCATCTGTAGTATAGCTTATAATGGTTTTGTAATTGCCCAACTCAGAGGCAATATTGTTGCTAAGGAGTTGAACATTGATGCTGTCTTTAAAGACCTCCTTGGCCCCTAAAACAACCGGCGCAGATAAGCTAAACGCAGGCGAAACACTGTCTGGAACACAGAATTGAATTGCTTTAGGTTGTTCTAAATCGTAACCATGGTATATGACTGAATGACTGCTTAAATGGGATATACTTCTTGCTTTTTGGTATTGACCAGACTTTAGCGCTGTTTGAGGTGGTGATTGTTTGTATAGGATGCAAGGTCCGTTTTCTAAATTCAATCTCACGCTATCAAATAACATATGGCCAAACACCAACTCGGTTGAAGCCGGATTGGCAGGATAAAGCCCCATGGCACTGAATACATACCAGGCACTCATTTGCCCACAATCTTCATTGCCGCATAAGCCATCAGGACTTGGGCTGTACATGGTCTCTAATATGCGCTTAACATACTTAGCAGTGGAATCCATGTCGGTAAACAAGTAAGCAAAATGATGACTTGGTTCATTGCCATGTGCGTATTGCCCGATTAAGCCAGTAATATCGGCTTGTTCTCTGCCTGACGTCTTGGATGCTGTATTGAACAATCTACTCAATAACGTATCGTTTTGTATGGCCTTGGCTTGGTGTTGAACCGCAAAAGTATATTGCCAAGCATTGGCTTCGGTGTAATGGTTATTGACTTGTTTGGGGTCAAATTGTTCAAGCCAATTGCCATTAGCTCTTGGGGTCATAAATCCTGTTTGAGCATCTCTAAGATTTCGCCATGCATTGGCATAACTCATAAATTGTTCTGCATCATCTTTGAGTTTGAGCGCTGTTTGACAACCTTCTATTTCAGCATAACTTAAGACTTCGGCCATTTTAGACACACAATACATGTTAAAACTGTACTCCAAGGTTTTGGAAACACTTTCACTTTCATCTTCTACAGACAAATACCCCTTTTGTCGTAACAGATCCAAACCGGTTCTATTGTTCATCGCTTCTGCATATACCGCAGGGTAAAGCGCTGATAGTTCAGCGATAGAAATCACATTTTTTAAATAGGCATTCCAAATTACACTCACACTATGAAAGCCTATCATGCAATTGGTTTCATTGGCCCATAGCTCCCACATGGGCAAGCGCCCAGATTGTTCAAATTGGGCTTTGAAAGTCATCATAAAATCATGGGAACGTTGTTTATCTATAATATTTAACAAAGGGTGTAGTGCTCTATAGGTATCCCATAATGAAAACACTGTATAATGGTTATTCAAACTGTCTTTATAGACTTTATTATCTCGGCCACGGTAACGGCCATCAACATCATTCATCACATTGGGATGCATCATACAATGGTAAAGTGCTGTATAAAAATTCTGTTGTTCAGCAAGTGTGCCACCATAAACCTGAATGACCCCTAATGCTGCTTGCCATTGAGCTGCTGCTTTCTCTTTTGTTTTATTGAAATTCCAATCAGACAACTCAGTTTGAAGATTGTTCTCTGCACCTTGTTCATTCACAGAAGACAAAGCTGTTTTAATGAGTATACTTTCGCCTTTTTTAACCGTGTAACCCAAATGCAAACTATACTCCCCTTTGGCATTCTGCTGAATTTCAACTTTATCAGCCTCTCTATTGATTTGAAAATAATAATATACCCATTGGTCTTGAGCCCAAGCCTTTGAGCGCCTTAAACCAGAAAAAGTTAGAGCATCTATTTGATTGATTTTGCCTTCAAGCAATTCATCGCGGTGTTCTAAATCGAGGCTGATCCAAGTAAAACCATCTTTATCATAGGTGTATTTCTGAAACCCAACGCGATTGGTACTGGTTAATTCAACTTGAATACCATTACTGAGTTTTACAGCATAATAACCAGGCTCTGCTTTTTCTGTTGCGTGATGAAAAGTAATAGGTGCATTCCCTGAGGGCACATAAGTTCTGAGCGGATATGCTGAAAACGTCGGCAGAAAACTAATATCGCCGTAATCACTACAACCTGTACCACTCAAATGGGTATGTGAAAAACCATAAATGATGCTATCACTGTAGTGATAACCACTGCAACCATCCCAGGAACCGTCTATGCGGGTATCAGGACTTAATTGCACCATAGCAAAGGGCAAAGTAGCGCCAGGAAAAGTATGCCCGTGAGCAGATGTCCCAACCATAGGCAAGGCCATTTGCCTGAAATCATATACAGGCTTAATGGTTTTAGATAAAAGCGCTTGTGAATAACATAAGACGAGCACAAAAGCCAATAAATGATTCCTACTAACAAACATAACACGAAGGTATTTATAAGTCAGCAGAATGCATAAAAAAAGGCACCCAAAGGTGCCTTTCATATTATAGTAATAGATTAGAATTATTCATTGATTATACCAGCAGACAAGTATTCTCTGTTCATGCGCGCAATATTGCTTAAACTGATTTCTTTAGGACATTCAGCAGAACAAGCACCAGTGTTAGTACATGCGCCAAAGCCTTCAGCATCCATTTGATTCACCATCGCTAATACACGTTTTCTGGCTTCAGGTTGTCCTTGTGGCAATAAAGCCAACTGAGATACTTTAGCAGAAACAAATAGCATAGCACTGGCGTTTTTACAAGCTGCAACACAAGCACCACATCCAATACAAGCAGCACTCATAAAGGCTTCATCAGCTACTTCTTTACCAATTGGTAAATTGTTGGCGTCTTGAGCATTACCAGTATTGACGCTAACGAATCCACCGGCAGACATAATGCGATCAAATGCAGAACGGTCTACAGATAAATCTTTTAATACAGGGAAGGCAGCTGCTCTCCAAGGCTCTACCACAATGATATCGCCATCTTTGAATGAACGCATATGCAATTGACAGGTAGTTACACCATGCTTAGGGCCATGCGGTCTGCCATTGATGTACATGCTGCACATACCACAAATACCTTCGCGGCAATCATGATCAAACACAACTGGCTCTTTACCTTCGTTGATTAACTGCTCATTCAATACATCAAACATTTCTAAGAATGACATATCTTCAGAAACATGGTCTAATTTATAAGTTTCAAACTGGCCTCTTGTTGAGGTGTTTTTTTGTCTCCAAACTTTTAATGTAATTTTCATCTTGGTATTCAGTTATTGGTTAATGGTTATTAGTTAATGGTTTTGGTATTAAGTTATTGGTTATTAATTTGTGACACTAGATATTTAATGTATCCATTTAAAATTTTAGTGCAATTTTCTATTTTAATCTTAAGTTCTCTATATTTTATTTCATCTAAATACTTTTCGTCTAATGCAATGCTTAAATGATCAAGTAATTCATATAAAGACCCTCTACTTTGTCTGCAAAATTGTGCATTTTCTTTAAAGTGAAATCTTCCATATCCTTCTGCAATATTATTAGTTATTGATCTTGAACATCTTATCATTTGGTCTACAAGTCTAAATTTTTCAATAGTATCAATTGATTTTGTTAAATCGCTGATTTCTTGTCTCAATGATTTACAAACTTTATAACATTCTAAGTCTTCAAAATTATTGACCTCTGCCATTCAACCAAATAACTATTAACTAATAACTATTAACTCTACTTATAGCTTCTTGCGGCAATTTTAATGTTCTCGTATTTTAATTCTTCTTTGTGCAAATGCCATTGGTTGTCTGCGGTCATTTCCCAGGCTGAAACAAAGCTGAAGTTGGCATCGTCTCTTAAAGCTTCACCTTCTTCAGTTTGAAACTCTTCTCTAAAGTGACCACCACAACTTTCATTTCTTTCTAAAGCATCTTTACACATTAACTCACCTAATTCAAGGAAGTCTGCAACTCTCGATGCCTTCTCAAGCTCTTGGTTTAATTCATTAGCTGTACCAGGCACTCTCACATCTTTCCAGAACTCTGCTCTTAAAGCTTGTATATCAGCTATAGATTGCTTTAAACCTTCAGCGTTTCTGGCCATACCACAGTTGTCCCACATGATTTTACCTAAACGTTTGTGGAAGTAGTCAACCGATTTGGTGCCTTTAATATTAATAAAATGCTCCAAGGTTGATTTTACCTTTTGCTCTGCAGCTACGAAAGCCTCATGATCAGTTGGAATGGCTTTAGTTCTGATTTCAGTGCTCAAGTAGGCGCCTATGGTATATGGTAATACAAAATAACCATCGGCCAAACCTTGCATTAATGCAGATGCACCTAGACGATTAGCACCATGGTCAGAGAAATTAGCCTCACCAATTGCATACATACCAGGAACAGTCGTCATTAAGTTGTAATCTACCCACAAACCACCCATGGTGTAATGCACCGCAGGGTAAATTTGCATTGGTTCGTTGTATGGATTTACACCCGTGATTTGAGCGTACATATCAAACAAGTTACCGTACTTTTCTTTAACCACTGCTTTACCTAATTTGATAATCGTGGCTTTATCAGGGTTGTGTAAGTTGTTTTTGTTGGCTTCGATTTTACCGTAGCGTTCAATGGCTGCTGCATAATCTAAATATACCGCTTGGCCTGTTGAGTTAACACCAAAACCAGCATCACATCTTTCTTTAGCCGCTCTAGAAGCTACGTCACGTGGCACTAAGTTACCAAAGGCCGGATAACGTCTTTCCAAATAGTAGTCGCGGTGTTCTTCAGCAATATCATTTGGTTTTAATTTACCTGCTCTTACAGCCTCTGCATCTTCTTTGCGAGCTGGCACCCATATTCTACCATCATTTCTGAGTGATTCAGACATCAAAGTTAATTTTGATTGGTGATCGCCTGAAACTGGTATACAAGTCGGGTGAATTTGAGTGAAACAAGGATTGCCAAAATAAGCACCTTTTTTATGCGCTTTCCATGCAGCTGTTACGTTACTACCCATAGCATTGGTTGACAAGAAGAACACGTTGCCGTATCCACCTGAAGCCAATACCACTGCATGTCCAAAATGTCTTTCTAATTCACCAGTAATTAAGTTTCTAGCGATGATACCTCTAGCCTTACCATCAATGGTAACAACATCCATCATTTCATGACGAGCGAACATTTGTACATTACCCATACCAACTTGTCTTTGTAAAGCACTGTATGCACCTAACAACAATTGTTGACCTGTTTGACCAGCCGCATAAAATGTTCTTTGAACTTGAGTACCACCAAATGAACGGTTGCTCAACAAGCCGCCATATTCTCTGGCAAATGGCACACCTTGAGCCACACATTGGTCAATGATGCTACCACTCACTTCAGCCAAACGGTGAACGTTGGCTTCACGTGCTCTGTAATCACCTCCTTTAATGGTATCGTAGAATAAACGGTAAACACTGTCGCCGTCGTTTTGGTAGTTCTTTGCAGCATTTATACCCCCTTGAGCGGCAATAGAGTGTGCTCTTCTTGGAGAATCCTGAAAACAAAATGCTTTTACTTTGTAGCCCATTTCGGCTAAAGTTGCAGCGGCAGATGCGCCTGCTAAACCGGTTCCCACAACAATAACTTCAATGCTTCTTTTATTGGCAGGATTAACCAGAGGTATAGTTGACTTATACTTAGTCCATTTTTGGTCCAATGAACCTTCTGGAATTTTGGCGTCTAAAATTGTATTTGACATATCTGATTAATTGAAGGTGTTAAGCGTTTAAGAAAAAATAAATTGGCATGGCAGCAAAAAGGATTGGCACAATGATACCAAACACGTAGATGCCTATGAATCTGATCAAACCATTGTACTTAGAATGATTGAAACCCATGGTTTGGAATGCACTTTTAAAACCGTGTATTAAGTGGAATGAAATGGCAATCATAGCTACCACATACAATACCACTAACCACCATTCTTTAAAGGCTTCAACCACTTCTTTGTTAAGGTCTTTCACTATGGTATACTCAACATTGTTAGAAGTAAATTGAATCATTTTGGAGTCAATGGCATCAGTAGGCACACAGGTTACATCAAGTGTATTTAAGTCTTGTTGATACTGAACATAAGGCACTTCGCCAAATTTGTATTCAGCCCAAAAATCAGCCATGTGGGTAACAATGAAAGCTAAAATGATAGTTCCCAATAAACCCATTGAACGACTGGCCCAAGAGCTATTGGCTTTACCATCTACCATAGCATAGGTTTGAGGTCTAGCTTTCTTATTTAAGTAAACCAAATACAATCCCCAAAAAGCGTGGAAGATAATGGTTGCATACAAACCATAAGAGGTGAATTTAATAAAGGGATTTGAGGTCATGAACACAGCATAGGTATTAAACGCTAAACCATGGTCGTGTTTAAACAATTGTAGGTTCCCAATTAAGTGAACCAATAGAAACGCACAAAGAAACAAGCCTGTTAGAGCCATCAGTAACTTTCTGCCAATGCTTGATTGAAGGAAGGATGTTAACCAATTCATGTATATAGTAGTTTATGTATTAACGGTTTAAGTATTTCGAAAGAGGCAGTCAAGGAGACACCTTTTTCAGCGGCAAATTTATCTTTTTATTTCATTAATTTCCAAGTTTAAAAATTATTTAAACTCATTATAATTAACAAGGTTTGCACCCTAATGTTTGTTGAAGATTTTTAGCGCAAATTGAACAAACACTCAGCAAGGCATATAAATACAGCTACCAAGCCAACCCCATTATAGCTTAATATGGCCCATAGTCCTTATATTTGCAAGCCTTGGGCCAAGTTAAAACCAAAATATGCCATTTGAGTTCTGTGCATTTTGCACTTGACACCCGCATTTTTTACCGAGAATGCCTGAGTTTAAGCCAATGGTATAAGGTCAGCTTGATTGCTATTCACCCAAAAGCAGAGCGTATTCAGGGGGTAGACATTATCCCTTTTAAACGTTTCCATAGCATACGCTGGCGAATTATCTTAGGGTGGCTCATTATGTTTTTTAAGGCCTTGAAGGTGAATGCAAAGGTGTACCATTTTCACGACCCCGAATTGATCCCTACAGGACTTCTGCTCAAATGCTTGGGTAAAAAGGTCATTTTCGACATTCACGAAAACATAGCCGAAGATCTATTTGATAAACCATGGATCAAACAGCCCAAACGCATTTACCGCTTGTTTGCTGTATTTGAGTCTTTGGCTTGTAAGCTATTCAGCATAATCTTGGCTGAAAACTCATACGAAAAACGCTACGCCCAAAAGGCCAAACGCTGGGCAACTGTTCTAAATTATTGCGACACCGACTTTTTCAAACCTTATAAGAAAACGGTTTACCAGCACCAATTCAATCTGTTTTACAGCGGCATAGTTTTAGAAAACCGAGGCATGTTACAGGTGGCAGAAGCCGTCTACCTGCTGCAAGAGGAAGGCTACGATGCCCATTTTCATTGTGTAGGAGAATTGTATTCCGACCTTAATAATAAGCTTGAAGCTTTACCTTATTGGTCCAAAATCAACAGCAAGATGCACTTTTATGGCCGCTTGCCTCTTGAACAAAGTTACGCCATGGCGCCTCAAATGGATATTGGTCTTTGTGTGATCTGGCCAATGAGTAATTCTATAGAAAGCCTTCCGACCAAATGGTTTGAATACATGGCTTGCGGATTGCCAATTATTACCTCTGATTTTCCATTTTATCAGCAAATGATGCAAAAATCAGGCGCGGGAATTTGCATCAATCCGAAAGATGCTTTGGCACTTAAAAATGCCATCCTTGAACTTCACCTAGATGTCAAAAAAACTGAACTCATGGTGGAAAACGGACAAAATGCCGTTTTGAACAATTACCAATGGAATAGCCAAATCCCTTTGTTAGCAAAGGTTTACACAGAAGCCCTTGGGTAAAATGAAGAAAAATTTCAGAATGGCTTGGTTATTCCAATATGATTGACTAATTTTGCCGTCCCAAATTTTTATCAACACTTAAAGACGTGGACTCAATTAGTTATAAAACCATTTACGCGAACAAATCTACCATCAACAAGAAATTCTATGTGGTAGACGCGAGCGACAAAGTGCTAGGCCGTTTGGCTTCACAAATCGCTGCTACTTTAATTGGCAAAACCAAAACCGACTACACCCCTCATGCCGATAACGGTGACTGTGTAATCGTTTTGAACGCTGGTAAAGTGAAATTATCAGGAAGCAAATTACTCTCTAAAGAGTACATTACTTACTCTGGTTACCCAGGTGGTCAAAAACGCATTTCTGCTTCTGACTTAGTAAACAAAAAGCCAATTGCTTTAATTGAAGAAGCAGTTAAAGGCATGTTGCCTAAGAACAGATTGGGCAGTGAAATGTTCAGAAACTTGTATGTGTACGAAGGTGACCAACACCCACATCAAGCTCAACAACCAACAGAATTAAAGCTTAAATAATCCATTTAAAATTCATGGAAGTATTAAATACATCAGGTAGAAGAAAAACAGCAGTTGCCAGAATTTACATGCAAGCTGGTAATGGCAACATCGTTATTAACAACAAGCCATACGATCAATATTTCACCACATTGGTAAACCAATTCAAAGTGGTACAACCTTTACAAGTTACTGACAACGTTGGTAAATTAGACATCAAAATTAACGTTGATGGTGGTGGTATAACTGGTCAGGCAGAAGCTGTTCGTTTAGCTATCTCTAAATCTTTGTGCGACATGAACACTGAAAACCGCACTTTGTTAAAGCCATTGGGTCTATTAAAAAGAGACGACAGAATGGTTGAAAGAAAGAAACCAGGTCAAAAGAAAGCAAGAAAAAGATTTCAATTCAGCAAACGCTAATACTATATTCAAATGTCTTCAGTATCACAAGAACAATTATTGGAAGCAGGTTGTCATTTCGGACACCTTACCCGCAAATGGAATCCAAAAATGGCTCCTTACATTTTCATGGAGCAAGATGGCATTCACATCATAGACCTTAACAAGACTTCAGCTAAATTAGACGAAGCTTCTTCTGCGGTTAGAAACATGGTGAAAGCAGGTCGTAAGATCTTATTCGTAGCCACTAAAAAACAAGCAAAAGAAATCATTAAAGAAGCTGCTGCACAAACCAACATGCCTCACGCTTGTGAGAGATGGTTAGGTGGTATGTTAACCAACTTTGCTACAGTTCGTAAGTCAATTAAGAAGATGCAAACCATCGACAAAATGGCTACTGACGGTACTTATGCCAACATCAACAAAAAAGAAAAATTGATGTTAGAGCGTGAAAAAGCTAAGTTAGCTAAAGTTTTAGGCGGTATCGCTGATATGTCTCGTTTACCATCTGCATTGTTTATTGTAGACGTTAAAAGAGAGCACTTAGCAGTTGCTGAAGCTATCAAATTAAACATCCCAACCATTGCTATGGTTGATACTAACAGTGATCCTACTAATATTGACTTCCCTATCCCAGCTAACGATGATTCATCTAAATCAATCAAATTGATCGTTGATGTAATTGTTAAAGCCATCGAAGAAGGTCAATTGGATCGCAAAAAAGAGAAAGATTCAGCTGAAATAGAGAAATCTAAAGCAGACAAAGAAGCTGCTGAAGCTTAATCTTCATTACATTTTTTAACACACATAATTAATTCAAATAGTATGTCAACTATTAGTGCTTCAGACGTAAATAAATTGCGCCAGATGACTGGTGCAGGTATGATGGATTGTAAGAAAGCCCTTGTTGAAAGCAATGGTGATTTCGAAGCTGCCATCGACAACCTTAGAAAAAAAGGTCAAAAAATATCTTTAAACAGAGCTGATCGTGCTGCTCAAGAAGGTGCAGTAATTGCATTGACTTCAGAGGATCGCAAAACTGGTATCGTTATCGAATTGAATTGCGAAACTGACTTCGTTGCTAAAAACGAAGACTTCGTGAAATTTGCTAACGAAATTGCTCATTTAGCTTTGACTCAAAAACCAAGCACCCTTGAAGCTTTAAAAGCTTTACAAATTGGTGGCTTAAGCTTAGAGCAACGCATGATGGATGAAATGGGTAAAACTGGCGAAAAAATGGACGTTTCTAAATACGAAATCATCCAAGGTGAAAACGTAGTAGCTTATATCCACGCTGGCAACAGAATGGGTGTTTTAGTTCAAATGAACAATGCTCCAAGCGAAGCGAACTTAACCGCTGGTAAAGACACTGCAATGCAAATTGCGGCTATGAACCCTATCGCTTTGAATGAATCTGAAGTACCTGCTGATACCATTGCAAGAGAAATTGAAGTAGGTAAAGAACAAGCAATCGCTGAAGGCAAACCTGCTGAAATGGCTGAGAAAATTGCTCAAGGCAGATTGAATAAATTCTACAAAGAATACACCTTGTTAAACCAAGAGTTTGTTAAAGACAGCAGCAAAACCATTGCTAAAATGTTAACTGACACAGAAGCTGGTTTAACGGTATTAAGCTTCAAGCGTATCGCTTTAGGTGCTTAATTAAAATACTATTCCAAAAAAAATCCTGTTCAATGAACAGGATTTTTTTTTGCTTAAACTCTAGCACTCGCTTTATTAATTTGATTTTGAGCAATACAACTACAAGTCATATTCTCCTCTCCCTATTGCATTCAAGTAGTAGCCTATAAAAAAACTGTGTGCACCTTTCGATGCACACAGTTCAAAACAATTATAACTTATTTTCAGATTAATGGCTTACTACCATTTTTACTCTGTTAATTGTACCATTGCTAGCTACTTCAACAAAATATACACCTGCATTTAAATTAGCTGTATTTATTTCGATTGATTGACTACCTGACTCAAGCGTTTGCTCAAATCCTTCAGTAACTTCTTGACCATTCAAATTGAAAATCTTGACAGAAACTAAACCTTCTTCTTTGATCTCCATACTTAAAATGGCTTTTGTATTGCTTGGATTAGGATACAACTTGATACCATTCTCTGAAGCCAATTGCTCTACACTTGTTGATAGTGTAGCTAAACCTTGAACATTAAAGGTATACTTAGCTTCATCAAAGTCATTACTCACAACATTAACTAGTGCAGTTTTTAAACCAGCACTGTTTGGCGTGAATCGAACGGTAATGGTTTGCACCGAACCTGAGGCAATTGTTAATGGGAAAGTTGGTAAACCTTCAAGAACAAATTCAGCAGCATTTACGCCTGATACGCTGATTCCAGTAATTTTCAAAGCACCCACTGCAGTGTTTTTAATTTCGAAAGTTTTAACAACATTGCTACCTTTTACTACAGTGCCGAAATCGGTATTATCGTAATTGACAGGGTATTTGTCACCATTCTTAATTTCTTCATCGTTACCGCTGATCATGATTTCTGGACTAGATTTGTAAGTTTCTGGGTTATAGAATGCTAATAATTGTCCACCTTCCATTTGCTCACCTGCTACTGCATAGTGTGCTTGATCATACAATAAGAACATACCAGCACCTAAGATACCTTGAACATCAATTA
>JACCDP010362277.1_pt1 | contig 29321 bp, 27 predicted proteins | sample 7445841 | NCBI WGS metagenome assembly JACCDP01 (sample SAMN15323441, study PRJNA562643) | freshwater metagenome | isolation source: river surface water | place: USA:Blue River Watershed | collected 2017-08-17 | reverse complement strand
CTGCTGGAGAATCTTATCCGATACTACCAGTTGCATGTGCCTGGGTTTAAAGAAATAAAATCCCTGCCCGTATTACAGGCCACTTTTAATTAATATCTTTACCCCGTTATGGCCTGGTTTAAGGTATTAAAATATGTGAGGGGATATTGGGGATTTGCCCGCTTAAATATTTTTTTCAATATTTTATATTCTCTGTTTTCTGTTTTTTCTATTACTCTGATAAAACCTTTTCTGGATCTGCTTTTTCAAAATGAAAAACTCATTCAGGAGTACTACACTAAAAACATTGGCTCGTTCAGATTAAGTGCCGGCTATGCAGAAGATTTTCTGTATAAAAAAATGACCATGTTTATTACGCAGGATGGCCTGGACACTGAACAAGTGAGAATGGGAAAAATAAAAGCACTGGCCTTCATTTGCATCCTGGTTTTTATACTAACGCTGCTTAAAAACTTGTGCAGGTACCTGGCTATGTATTTTCTGGCTCCGGTAAGGGTAGGTGTTTCACGCGATTTGCGGAACAGGATGTTCGCCAAATCACTCGACCTTCATTTGGCTTTTCACAGCAGCGAACGTAAGGGAGATATCATGAGCCGCATTACCAGCGATGTAGAGGAAATAGAATGGAGTATTATGCTAACGCTGGAACTTATTTTTCGTGAACCCATAATTATTACCACCTCTTTTATACTGCTGTTAAGTATCAGTTATCAACTAACTTTTTATGTTTTATTTTTGCTGCCGGTTGCTGCGGTAATTGTTATTACTATTGGTAAAATACTAAAACGGTATGCACGCCTCAGTAAGGAAAGTTATGCTACCATTATTAGTATTATAGAAGAAGCACTCGGTGGTTTAAAAGTAATAAAAGCCTTTACAGGAGAAGGATTTATAAAAAGAAAATTCGCCGACCTTAATCAACTGCATTTTAAACAAAAAACCAAAATGCAACGCCTTACTGATCTCACCTCTCCAATTAGTGAAACAGTAGTAATTGGTATACTCATGATTATATTGTTTATTGGAGGAAATATGGTTTTGGGTGCAGAAACCCTGAAAGGCTCTGATATAATAGTGTATTTTGGTGTAGCTTCACAAATAGTTCCTCCGATAAAACAAATTACGGTGGGCTATAACTATATACAAAAGGGAATTGCCTCGGAAGAACGAATAGAGAAGATATTGCTTGCTGAAATTGATATTAAGGATAGTTCAAATGCCCGTGAAATCAACAAGTTTGAGCAGGGTATCAGGTATAAAAATGTCTCTTTTGCGTATACCAAAGGAGACAGGGGTTATGTGTTACGCAACATCAACCTGGAAATAGAAAAGGGAAAAACCATTGCCCTGGTGGGGCATTCGGGATCAGGGAAAACAACGCTAGCAGATATGCTTCCGCGTTTTTATGAAGTAAGTGAAGGCGATATACTTATTGATGGAGTACCCATAAAGGATATTAAAATAGGCAGCCTGCGCACATTAATGGGCATTGTTTCTCAGGAATCGGTGTTATTTAATGATAGCGTTTACAACAACATTGCTTTTGGCATGGAGCAGGTAAACGAACAACAGGTTATGGAAGCCGCAAAGATTGCCAATGCCCACGATTTTATTATGGCCATGCCAGATGGCTACAACACCAATATAGGTGATAGAGGAAATAAGTTAAGCGGAGGTCAGAGACAACGAATCAGTATTGCCCGTGCTGTTCTTAAAAACCCTCCTATTCTTATTTTAGATGAGGCTACTTCTGCACTGGATACAGAAAGCGAAAGATTGGTACAGGAGGCCCTGACCAAACTCATGCAAAACCGAACTTCGGTGGTTATTGCACACAGGCTTTCTACTATAGTTCATGCCAACGAAATAATTGTACTGAGCAAAGGTGAAATTATTGAAAGGGGAACGCACGAGGAGCTACTTCGTAAAAACGGAACCTATAAGGGTTTGTATGATATGCAGAGTTTTACCTGAAGTGGAAAATGCAAATAAGGGCTGATGACCATCAGCCCTTACGTATATATTTCGAACCTAATATTAGCCTTATTCTTTGTATCTGAAAATGGGGTCAATATCCTCCAACTCATCGTACATGGCACTTAGTTCGGTGATTAAACCACTGTTTAACCCATAAACCCAGCCATGAATGCGTAGGGTACGGTTGTGCCAGGCGCGCTGAACTACTTTTGTTTTTGCCAGGTTCCTCACCTGCTCAATTACATTTAATTCTGTGAGTCTGTCGGTTCTCTTATCCATATCTTCAATGGCATCCAGTTCTTTCTGGTACTTGTAATAAACTTCCTTGATGTTTCTTAGCCAATTGTCGAGAATACCATGTGTATTGTTGGAAATGGCAGCACGAACGCCTCCGCAACCATAGTGGCCACATACAATAATGTGTTTTACCTTTAAATATTCCACCGCATATTCCAACACACTCAGTAAATTCATATCGGTATGAACCACCAGATTAGCGATGTTTCTATGAACAAAAATCTCCCCCGAATGGGTTCCTGTAACTTCATTGGCGGGTACGCGGCTGTCGCTGCATCCGATCCATAAATATTCAGGAGTTTGATCTAAGGATAGTTTCTTGAAATATTCCGGATCTTCAAATTTTTTAGAATCGGAATACTTTTTGTTGCCTTCCAGGAGGCGCTGATAACTTTTTTCCATAATAAAATAAAATTAATTGGTTTAAGATAATAGCTCTACCTCCTGTATTTCTTCCAATACCAGTTCGATATTGTTATAAGGTGCAGAGCGTTTAAATTCACTAATAACTTCCAGAACATCCTTATCAATAAAGTTAGTACGTCCGCCATCTATAAACACTTTTGTTCCTGGCGATATACCGTGTAGTAGTTCAATGAGTTTCCCTTTATTTAAAAACGTTACGTTTTGTGATAATTTAATAAACAGGTGTTTCTGGCCATTTATTTCGTCTTCCACTAATTTGTATGGGTTTCTGTAATTCTGACGAAGAATAAAAAAAACGCTCACAATAATACCGCAGGACACCCCTACCAATAGATCGGTAAAGTAAAAGGTAATTACGGTAGTTATAAATGGAAGAAACTGATCTAGGCCCTGTCTGTAAACAGTGCGGTATAAACGAGGTGAAGTAAGCCTAAATCCTGTAAAAATAAGTATAGCAGCCAATGCCGATTTGGGAATGAGTTCAAGAATATTGGGTACAAATGCAACTAGCAGAAAAAACAAAGTGCCATGAATGATAGTTGATAATTTAGTTTTAGCTCCAGAGTTAATGTTGGCAGAGCTTCTTACAATAACAGAGGAGATGGGAATACCACCAAAAAAGCCGCATAGCATATTTCCAATACCCTGACCAATTAATTCCCTGTTGGTAGGAGTTATGTAGTTTTCCGGATCCAGCTTATCGACGGCTTCAATATTTAACAAGGTATCTATACATAATACAATGGACAATAGAAAGGCTTGCAGGTATACTTCGGGTTTCTTCCAGACCGAAAAGTCCGGTTGACTTAGGCTATTAAAAAAATCAAGAGGTGAATGAATCTCAGGTAAATCTACCAGGTGTTCAGAATTAAGGTAGTTTCCTAAAAAATATTTCGACAGAAAACCATGAATTAATGAACCAATCACTACCACCAGTAAAGCCGCAGGAATGAGCTGTAAAAACTTTATTTTCTTGAGGTATTTTGATTGCCAAAGTAGCAAAATCAACAAGGAACTAAAACCGATTATTACACATGCGGGATTAAAAGCAGTAAATATATGAGTTAACTCAGAAAGTGTGTTTTCGCCATCGTTTTGTATAAAGCCTTCATCACCCTCTGCATCCCTGTCGTAGCCAACTAAATGAGGGATCTGCTTTGTAACCAGAATAATTCCAATTGCCGCCAATATTCCCTTAATTACGGCAGAAGGAATGTAATGCCCCATAATCCCTGCTTTTAGTGCACCAAGAATAACCTGCATAATTCCTGCAATAATTAGGCAATAGAGAAAAGCTTCAAAGCTACCCAAATTACTAAGTGCTGCCAGAACGGCCGTTGTTAGCCCAGCATCAGGGCCGCTTACTGAAAACCTGGACTTGCTGTATAAACCAACAATAATCCCACCCACTATTGCGGAAACAACACCAGAGATGGGGGGTGCCTTTTGTAAAAAGGCTATTCCTAAACATAAGGGAAGTGCCACTAAAAATACAACAATTCCTGATCTTAAATCAGATTGAACATGTTTAAACATAACCGTTTAATTAGATAATGAGGTTTTACTGCACAGTTTTTACTACAAATACAATTAACAGTTAGTTTTCAGGTGGTGGTGAAACCACTTCCTGGTAAGAAGAGGGTAAAGTTATGTGAGAAAAGATTAACCATGTTATGAATGAGTGGGGAATAAAGTTTAAGGCATAAGTATAAGTCACTTGTATGATTTTATTTTCCCGTTCTTCTTCCTCCCCTTCATCTTCTTCTTCACAATCAGTGGTGCTAACTAAATCAATACTAAAACCCTTAACCATTTTAATACTTAGTTCCACTATACTAGCGGAGGTAAAATAAAGCAGTAAATACGTGATTAAAACCTTACTTAAGTTTTTCATACAAATGCAAAAATAACAATTTTAGCCGCTATATAGCAACATTAAATTTAGTAAAAGAAAGGGGGCACACAAAATTTGTTAAATTCATTTGGAATCTAATGTGTATTTTTGGCATTCATGCGCAAAAGCAAAACCCTTGCCTGGACTATACTCATTATACTATCTGTAATTTGGGGAAGTTCTTTTGTGCTCATGAAGAGGGGGCTGGAAGTTTTTAGCAGTGGCCAGGTAGCTGCATTAAGAGTAGGAATAGCATTTGTGGTGTTGGCGCCCTTTTTAATTCGTTATTATCAATTAGATTTTAAAAAGTTTGCCCTGCCTTTACTCGCCATGGGTTTGTTCGGAAACTTTATCCCTGCCTTTTTATTTACCAAAGCAGAAACTGGTATTAGCAGCAGTTTAGCCGGAATGCTGAATGCCCTTACACCCATTTTTACCATTTTAATGGGTATTGCAATATTTAAGCACAAGAGCCAAGCCTCACAAATGAGCGGGGTTGTCTTAGGATTTATTGGGGCCATTATGTTATTGTCTTTTAATCCGCAGGGGTCGCAAGGCAATAACATTAGTTACGCTTTACTGGTAGTGCTGGCCACTTTGTCTTATGCCATAAGCGTTAACACCATAAAAAAATATTTAGGATCGCTTCCGGCAGTTACAGCTGCAGTATGGGCCTTTACCTTTATTGGGCCTGTTGCCCTTATCTATTTGTTTAACACCAATTTTATTGATTTGGTGAGGGCAACTCCTTCCAGGGCTTCGGTGGCACTTGCATACATTGCTGTTCTGGGTATTTTGGGTACTGCAATATCTGTTATGTTATTTAATGTATTGGTTCGTATTTCAGATGCTGTCTTTGCTTCCTCCTGTACCTACCTTATACCTATTGTAGCTATACTTTGGGGTATGCTGGAAGGAGACCGTATTCATTACCTGCAGTATGTGGCCATGGGTGTAATCATGGTCAGTATCTGGCTCATGAATAAAAAGAAAAGCTAAGAGTACAACAGCTTTAAGTGAAATTATTTGCTCTGTTCATAACCTAAGTCAACATGCAAATGGGGTAAGCGGGAAGCGGCTACTGCAAGCTCATCGCAGCGGTTGTTTTCAATGTTGGAAGCATGACCCTTAACCCAGGTAAATTTTACCTGATGTTTTTTATAGGATTTTAAAAAACGTTGCCATAAATCTACGTTTGCCTTATTTTTAAATCCGGTTTTTACCCAGCCACTCAACCAGCCCTTTTCTACCGCATCCACCACATATTTACTGTCTGAGAACACCATCACCGAAAGCCCTTCTTTTTTTAAGGCTTCCAATGCAACAATAACAGCCAGCAGTTCCATGCGGTTATTGGTTGTTTTTCTAAAGCCTTCATGCAGCTCCCTTCGGTGCTGCCCATACAGCATCACTACTCCATAACCTCCCGGGCCTGGATTTCCGCTGGCTGCACCATCTGTATAAATGTGTACTACTGACAAAGAATTGGTTTTAAGTAAATAACCTGGCTATAGATAGGCATTTTTAAATTCCGGAGCTGCTGCGGAAAATTTTTACCGCAATGGCTAATAATATAATTCCAAATACTTTTCTTAAAATGGAAATTCCACCAACACCTAAAAAATCCTCAATGCGTTTCATGGTTTTTAAAACAATGTAAACAATAACTACGTTAATAGAAATGCCTATTAAAATAGAAGTTACCGCATATTGTGCACGAATGGAGAGGAGGGTAGTAAGTGTTCCGGTTCCGGCTATAAGCGGAAAAGCCAAAGGCACTACCGAAGCGGTAGCCGGTATTTCATCTTTGTATAAACGGATGCCTAATATCATTTCGAGGGCAATAAAAAATATGACAAAAGAACCAGCAATAGCAAAATCACTGGTTTTAAGTCCAATGAGTTGAAGGATGGACTCACCGGTAAATAAAAACACCACCATGATGCAAAAGGAAACTAACGAAGCTTTTGCTGCATTGATTTCTCCTACCTTCTGCCTGAGACTGATGATAACGGGTATAGATCCGATAACGTCAATAACAGCAAAAAGCACCATAGTCACTGTTGCTATTTCATTCAGGTCTATTTTCCATTCCATGTTAATTGTTTTATAGGTGTTTCAAGTCCTTTCTTACCACCGGAAAGTATTATTCATCTTCCAGCATCCACAAGGCTTCATTTAATTCACCCAGTGTTTTAGTATTTCTTTGTGCCGTAGCTAACTTTATTCCTTCTTTGTATACGACTTTAGCCTGCTCCTGCCGGCTTTCCAGTTCCAGCAATTGCCCTAACTGGTAATAGGTTCCTAAATAACCGGGATTTATTTTCAGTAATTTTTCCAGTATTTCAATAGCCACTTTTATGTTCCCCGTTGCTTTGTACTCCATAGCCAGGGCATAGTTTAAAAAAGAATCTTCGGGTTCTTTTTTAAGCATTTCTTCTATTTGCAGAAGTCTGTCTGTTGTCTGCATTTAGGCCCAAACAAATTGTTGCAGAAAACGCACATCGTTTTCAAAGAATAACCTCAAATCATTTACCCGGTATTTCAGCATGGCAATACGTTCTATGCCCATACCAAAGGCAAAACCAGTATATTGTTGCGGAGAAATCCCGCAATTTTCAAGTACTTTGGGGTCAACCATGCCGCAGCCTAAAATTTCAACCCAACCGCTGTGCTTACAAACATTGCAGCCGGCACCTTTACAAAGGGTACAGGAAATATCCATTTCTGCGCTGGGTTCGGTAAATGGGAAGTAGCTGGGGCGTAAACGTATTTTGGTATCAGTGCCAAACATTTCTTTAGAAAAAAACAGCAGGGTTTGTTTCAGGTCTGCAAAAGAAACCTGTTTGTCTATATATAAACCTTCCACCTGGTGAAACTGGCAATGTGCCCGCGCACTAATGGCTTCGTTGCGGTACACCCTTCCGGGTGAAATGGTACGTATGGGGGGCTGACTGTTCTCCATAATGTGTACCTGTACGGCTGAGGTTTGGGTGCGCAACACCAGTTCGGGGTTAAGGGAAACATAAAAGGTATCCTGCATGTCGCGGGCAGGATGGTTTTCGGGGGTATTAAGTGCTGTGAAATTATGCCAATCGTCTTCTATTTCCCTTCCATCACTTAAGGTAAAGCCAATGCGGGAAAAAATGTCACTGATTTCGTTTTTTATTTTTCTGAGCGGATGCACTGCTCCAATACTTACTGTTGTTTCTGCAGGTATGGAGAGGTCTGCTTTTGCAGAGCCTGTATTACTTCCGGATGATTCATATTTTTCTTTCAGGGAATTAATTTTTTCCTGCGCCTTATTTCGTAGTTCATTTAATTTCTGTCCAAATTCCTTTTTTAATTCAGGCTGTACTTTTTTAAATTCTTCAAATAACTCAGTAATTTGTCCTCTTTTGCTTAACCACCTGATACGGTATTCCTCTACCTGTTCTTTGTTAGTGGCAACAAAATTTTCAACTTCCTGTAAAATATAATCTATGCGGTCTTTCATGTTTACGTTTTATGCTTTTTTTCAATAACTAAGCAGCAAAGGTAGTGTTTTTAGTGTTTGGCCTTTTTACCGGCGCTGCTGCTTTTCTGATTAAGAATAATAATTTTTCGTATGCGCACGTCTCCTACGGGCCTGTCGGCTGCCCCGGTTTGTACCGAGGCAATTTTATCAATTACTTCCAAGCCTTCAATTACCTCTCCAAAAACAGTATAGGAACCATCGAGGTGAGGTGTACCGCCAATTGTTTTGTAGGTATTTCTTTGTTCGGGGCTAAATTCGTAATGCGGCGTTTTTTTATAGGTTGATATAAAAAGTTCATCCAGTTTTTTAGCTATCATGGCGGCACTATCTTTTTTGCCTTCATCCATGCATTTACCCATTTGTACCCGTAAGGCTTCATTTTCAGGTATCCTGAATAAATCATAGCTGATTTGATTGATTACATTTTTATTGATCCGGTACTCGAACTGGTTAATGTCGTTGTCGCTCAGTACTTTTCCCTGCACTAAGTAAAACTGACAGCCGGAAGAGGCCTTTTGAGGGTTTACGTCATCGCCTTGCCGGGCTGCACAAAGTGCCCCTTTTTTATGAAAGAGTTGGGGGTTAAATTCTGCTGGTATGGTGTATTTTACATCTCCGTTTCCGAGCATTTGTTCTTTGGTAGCTTTTTTAGATTCCGGATCGCCTCCCTGAATCATAAAACCATTAATAACCCGGTGAAAAAGCAGGCTGTCGTAAAAGCCTTCTGCGGCTAATTTTAAAAAATTATCGCGGTGCAGGGGCGTAAGGTTAGAGAGTTTTATTTTTACATCGCCCGAGTCTGTTTTAAGGAGCAAAATCGCCTCTTCATTGACTTCATTTGGCAGATTTTTACTTTCGCTGGCTGGAGCCTTAGCCACTGTAGCAGCCGTTTTTTTGGTGCTTTTACAGGCACCCAGTAATAAGGTTCCTAATAGGGTGAGGGAAATCAGGTAGCGGATACAAGAGTTTTTTTTTGACATTCTGTCTTTTTATTAATATATTTGTTAATATTGTTTATTTGCCTTACAAAAGGGTAAATTTAATTTTTAATTTTTTATGACGAAAATTAAGTTAAATTCCATCTTTGTTATTTTTAGCGGACTTGCTTTGTTTTTTATATTGGGTAATGCCTGTAATAAAAACAAGGAGTGTAAAGCTTCTATTTTGGTACTTGATTCTACGGGTGTTAAGCCTCAGCCGGATGTTGTTATAAAACTGTATGCTACGGTACAAACCAATGGAGGCACCCAGGTAGCAGATTTAAAAGCAGAAGGAACAACCGATGTGAACGGAAAAGTATTTTTTACATTTAAACTACCATCTATTTTAGATATAGAAGCAAAAAAAATAAACTGCGTATTAATTCCTGGTAAGCAATGGTGTAGTGGAAAAGGAATTATTAAACTGGAAGAAGGTAAAACCACCGACAAAACAATATACCTCAAACAGTAAATATAACACTTCGCTTATAGTACTCACTTTCGGTGAGTAAATCATTCCAATTTTTTATAGTCGTTTTAAACTCAGTTAATAGGGATTTGTTTCCACTTATTGTAAGCTGTGTTGGAGATTCTTCCGGCTATAAAGGTCTATTTCCGTTTTTCCGTATTGAAGGTGGGGAACTTACCCCTTAGAAGTTGGATTCTCTCAAAGAAAAATGCAAGCTGCAGATCATGTCTTTTTTTGTTGCGGCTTTCCAGTTTGGTTGATCAAGTTGACGAGAACAATTGAGTTCGCTATTCACTCAGTATAAAGTTATGCTAATTCAAATACTCAGGTGAGTAAACTGTTTATCACAGAAACTGTAAAATAAAAAAGGTATTAATTTAAAAACGAAAGCATTCCAAATCAGTGAGAGGTTAATATTCGGGGGTAGTATACTTATTTTACCAAAGAAACGGTTCCTCTCAATTCCCTTTTCTTCCCATTCGTTTGTTGAAGTTCAATAATCCAAATATAAACATCCTCCGGGCATGATTCTGCCCCCTTTCCAAGCAAGGTTCCGTTCCATCCACTGTTCATATCTTTGCTTTCAAACGTGAGGCTGCCCCACCTGTCAAAAATGCGAATGACAAACTCTTTAATGCCTAATCCCTGCACTAGAAAATTTTCATTACGGCCATCATTATTTGGAGTAAAAGCATTTGGCACGTATAAGGTAAAAAAGTCATCTATAGTAACAGGATGAATAATGGAATCGCTGCAATGATGATCGCTTGTTATTATTAATTTTACAGAATAGGTTCCGGTATCTGAATAAATGAAGGAAGGGTTCTGTTGAAATGAATACGAGTTCTTGGGATCGCCCATGTTCCATATCCAGTTTACAATAACTGCACCACTACTTTGATCGGTAAATTGTATGTTTGGATCAAGTATGGTTGTAGGTTGTGGACTTGCATTAAAGGCAGCTACAGGTCTTGGAAACACCTTGACCGGAAGAGATGAACTGTTAATGCAATTATTATTGTCGGTAAAATGGAGTTGAACTGTTCTGTTTCCTGACGTGTTGTAACAATGGTATGGTGCCGGAACAGAGGAGATTGTGCCATCGCCTAAATTCCAGTTATAATTACCTGTAAGAGCCGGACTAATAGCAAAGTTTACGCACAAGGGTACACAACCTGAGTCAACAGAAGAACTAATGTTAATGACAGGAGTGGGATATAGGGTAACAAGAGCTACAGCAGTATCCATACAGCCGTGGGAGTTTGTTCCGGTAACCGTATAGTGTGTTGTTACCATTGGATTGGCCGTTACAGACGAACCGGTAGTAGCACTTAAACCTGTTGAAGGACTCCAGTTATATACATTGGCACCACCAGCATTTAATAGGAGATGATTACCGGAACAAATGGAGCCATTATTAACTGAAACCTTGGGTAATGGATTAACAACAACAGTTGTGGTTGTAACCGAAGTGCAGATTCCGTTTGTTCCTGTTACGCTATAAATTGTTGTAATAACAGGTGTTGCAGTTACACTAGAGCCACTTGTGCTGCTTAGTCCGGTTGCCGGAGACCAGGCATACGTTGTGGCCCCATTAGCTGTAAGTAAAGCACTTTGTTGCCCTAAACAAATACTGGCTGTATTTACAGTTATAACAGGATTACTAATTACTGTGACAGTAGAAACTGCTACGTTCACACAACCATTAGTGTCGGTTCCTGAAACGGCATAGCTTGTTGTTGCATTTGGATTAGCAGCAACGGTTGAGCCGTTTATAGCACTTAGGCCCGTTGAAGGGCTCCAGTTATAGGTATGGGCTCCGCCGGCTGTTAATGTGGCTGATGAGCCAGAACAGATAGAGGAACTATTAACACTAACAGCTGGCAATGCATTTACTTTGACTTCTACAGTTGCAGTATTTGTATAACCCGTACAATTACTGGTGTCTGAGGAGGTTACAGTATATACTGTAGTTGTTACCGGATGAGCAACTACAGTTGCCCCGCTTGTATTACTTAAACCTGTAGCAGGGCTCCAGCTATAGCTGTTGCCGCCAGATACGGTTAAAGTAACCGAATCCCCTTTGCAAATTCTTTGTGAGGGACTAACTACTAAGGGTGGGGGGGCAATTGTTTGTTTTGCACACAGTCCAATCATACTTCCTGCCTGTCCTCCTGAGCCAGTAATGGTAATTGAAGTATAGGGGTTTGTTGAACTTACCGTTAGAATTGCCGAGGAACCCGGAATTCCTATCCCAAAGCCGGTAAGTGTATTTCCTGTTTGGCTAAATGCCTGGCAGGAATTGGGAGTACAGGCATCTAACAACAATGAGCCGGCATTTGTAGTAAAAGAAAAGGTTTCACGATTGTTTGCAGCATTAAGTGCCAGAAGAATATTGTTTACCGGGCAGGAAAAGCGAAAAGTTAACGTAAATGGCCCGAATTGCCCAACCCTGAGTGGCCCGGCAGCCACACTACATCCCTGAGCCATGTACGTTGATCCAAAATCGCTTACACTTCCCGTATAAAAAGTATCTACCTTTATTCCACTAATGACAGAAGGAAAACTACGAACCAGGCTATCACAATCCGGGCACTGAGAAAAAACGGGGGAATTACAAGAGAAAATAAGTATACAAATAATCCAGAAAAATTGCTTCTTCTGAATTAGACTAAGCCTAAGAAAATTTTTCGTTCTTTTAAATAAGTCTATTTCATTTGAACAGGAGGGTATCACGCTGAGTATAATTTTAGAGCTTGTTCGGGACTTAAATGTGCAATACAAAACATAAATAGTAAAGTGCAAATCGCTTTTATATGTAGATAACTTGTTTAGTTTATTATCATACTTGTGCTGAGCTTTTGCCGAAGCATGGAATACTCAGTCTTCTCACAGCCTGGCCCAAATGTGTTTATATTTCGGCAAACATGGTATTTCATATTTTCGATAGATAAAAATTAATTCTCACCTGCTGCCTGCATGTTTTTTAAAAGTGAAGCATACATAGTTGTTAATATATTGCTTTGCAACCGGAAAGCCGCTCAATTTTAGCATCGCCTAAACTACATGATCATATAGCTTGTTGCGTAATATTGCTTGTGCAAAAATAGGTAAGGTAGTATAACACCAATAATCCTTTAGGATGAATTTCAAAATAAAGTTAATTGAAAAGCAACTGCTCAAATGTTAAAACACAGCGTACAAATGATAAATGTATCAGATCCAAACGCCTTCCTTTCTTGCAGTTACAAGTTCAAACAAATCACATCCATTTTAGTTTAATCAGCACAACCAGGAACAAGCTCTTTTTCAAATCTTAACATGCGGATAGGCATCAATCAAATTTTTCCATACTTTTAGTCGTCTGATATTTTAAATTAAACAAAGACTAAATTACCATGAAAAAACTCTCACTTCTTGCTTTGTGTTTTACTTCCATTTTCTTAACTAAGGCACAAACATACATTACCATTGGCCAGAACACGAACCCTTCCAATCAAAATGAAAATGCACAGCTTATTCCTTCCACTTTTCAAAATGCTAAAGTACAGGTGTTAATTAAAAATGCTGAATTAACAAGCGCGGGCTTATCAGCTGGCAATATTATTACCGGAATTCAGTGGTTAGTGAATAACGATAAAACAGCTTCTGTCAACACTTTTGATGTTTACCTGGATGATGATTTTACAAGTTCAATTCTACCATCAGGAGGTGTATTTGCGAATCCCCCCTCAAATACAGTAGGAACGAATATTCGTGACACCGGGATTTATACAGGATGGCATACCATTCAATTTACAACTCCATTTACCTGGGATGGCACAGATAATATGCTCATTCAAACCTGTAGAAGCGATGGGGGACAATCGGTTTCTGATGTCATTAGCACTTATGAACCCGGAACAGTTGGGGCTAATTTAATGGTAAGCGGGTACAATCATTTGTGCGGGAGCACAACAGGGTTCTATACCAAAGACCAGAGGCCTTATTTGCGTCTGATAGTGAGTGGAACAACAGAAAGAAAAGAACCTGTAATCCCACAGCCGATTAGAGTATATCCAACTATAAGTAGCGGATTATTTCATGTTCAAACAGAGAACTTTGTCAATTTTTATGTTTATGATTTAATTGGAAATAAACTTTATAGTATAGAAATGAATACCACTGCAAATACAATAGACCTTTCCTCCTTTTCAAATGGACTCTATTTTATTAAAGTTGTGGATATAGTTACTAAAAACCAAAGTACTATTCTAGTTGTTAAGGAAGCAGGGCAGTAATTGTTGTTTGTTCTGAAGTGAGTTAAACAAAAAAAGGGGCAAAACAGAGAAAGCATAAATGCTTGTAATGAATAATGGTACAGGAATGTAATTGTACAATGCTATGGACTATAATACTGGAAAAATGATAATTGCAGGTATGCAAAGCTCTTGAATATGGTTATTACAAGCAACATAGAAAAGAATAATAATAACTGACGACAATAAACATTCAAAAACAGCGCAAAAAGGAAATGCTCCCTCAAAGAAGATTTATCGAATAATACCTGGCCTGGAGGTGATAAAAAGGCGCAATTATGGGAATCACAGGTATGTACCTCAGGGCAAGCCCTGGAGCCTGATTCCGCTTTAGCGAAATGTCTCACGACTAAAATATGCCTTTGAGTTTGGTGAATGAGTGGATCTCTTAGCCATATTCGTATGAAGTATGAAAGAAATGGAGGTATAATTTTCGCGAATACCATTGTATTTGCAGCAGGGATTGAAGCGGCAATAGCAAGAAGGATATGGCTTACCATTTGTTAGGCGAGGAAGCGACCGGCGGAAGCTACCGCAGCCATACAAATGGTGCCAGATACGAATGCTATTATAGCGGAAAGCCCTTAAGCTGCCCAAATAAGACAAGAGAATTTAAGCCATGTAAAAGAGTGACCCTCTGCAGCAGGCCACTCTTGATGATGAAATGAAGGATGATGGCTTAGGCTTTACCTCCTAAAAGTACCAAATCGTGAATTTGAATTTCGGTGCTGTAACGTTTGTTACCATCTTTATCTGTCCAGGTTTTATTAATAATTTTACCTTCCACACATACTTCACTTCCTTTTTTGAGCAGGCGCTCACTGATTTCGGCCAGGGGCCCCCAGGCGACAATGTTGTGCCAGGTGGTTTCGGTTACCTTTTCGCCTTTTTGGTTTTTGTACACTTCGTTCGTTGCTAACGAAAGGCGCGCCAGTTTCCTGTTATTGTCAAACACTTTAATTTCTGGCTGATTTCCTAAATTACCAATTAATGTTACTTTGTTGCGGATTGATTTCATGATTACTTGTTTTTTATGATTATTAATTATTTTCTTTTTTTACCGGCTTACCTTTTCCGGTGATTTGATGCTGCAAAGTAAAGGGGGCTTTGTTGCATCATTCGGTTAGTAAGTATTTGTTTACGGATAAAAACGTTTGTTGTCGTTTGCTGTCGAAAAGTAAAACAAGGATTAAAAGCCGGAAACACTTGTATTATCAAGCCATTCAACAGAATATAGTGGTAGAAAAGGCGACTGATCATTAGGGATAAAAAAATAAGGTTATTTCTCATTTTACCCACTACTGTGTATATTCGCAGAAAAACAGAGTTATGTCTGAAAAAAGGCGATGCTTAGATTGTGACGAGCCAATAGCCGGAAGGGTGGATAAAAAATTTTGCTCGGATCAATGCCGGAATAATTATAATAATAAACTAAACAGCGATCAGCATAATTTTGTTCGCAATGTAAACAATGCCCTTAGAAAAAACAGAAGAATTTTACAGGAGTTAAACCCAGAGGGAAAAGTAAAAGTGCATAAACAGAAGCTGCTGGAAAAGGGGTTTGATTTTACATATCATACCAATATTTACACTACCCAAAAAGGAGTACAGTATTATTTTTGTTATGAGCAGGGATATTTACCCCTTGAGCATGATTTTTACTTTTTGGTAGTAAATTCCAGTGCTGATAAGAAATAGGGGGATAAATTTGTAGAATATTCCTCGTATTGGATGAGTGGAAGGAACACCACGCCGCGACCTGGTTCAAACTAAATACAGAATCATTCCAAACGATCCAGAAAAACAGTTTTAAACACACTAAAACCCCCGGTTTTTCGTTCAATCTATGTATTTCCCCGCCACTTTTGTAACTTGGGTTTTTTGTTTTACCTTTAATTTGTGTTTTGTCATATTGCATGCGGTATTCTATACTTTTTTTCAGTTGTTTTTTTGTTCTTCAGCTTTGGGTTAAGCCACTAAAAGCCACCCATAACCGCTCTGGAGAAATAACTTATTCTTATTTGTATGGAAATACTTACCGTCTCAGGGTTATTACCTACACCAATAATGGCTCAGGTTCCATAGCTGCAGACCGCTGCGTCATCAGCCTGTTTATTGATAATTTACTCGATAGCATAAGCCTACCCCGTGTTAATGGAGCCCCAGCTACCAACTGCACCGACCCAACAGCCAAAATGGGGGAAGACCTTAATATTACTCCGGCTCCACCAACCGGTGGATACAGGAAAAATATTTACGAAACCACTTACACCTTTCAAGGCAGTGGTATGCATGTATTGTATATGTTTGACCCCAACCGGAATGCGGGCTCTTTAAACATCCCTAATTCCGTAAATGTTCCCTTTGCCCTGGTAGATACTATTTACACGTATAATCAGCCGGGTTTAAATTATAATAATTCACCGGTGCTTACTTTTCCACCAATTGACAATGCCTGTGCCGGGCAGTTATTTACACACAACCCCGGGGCCTACGATCCCGACTTAGATAGTTTATCATACTCACTCACTTCCTGTTTGGGCAACGACGGATTACCCATTCAAAACTATGTTAATCCTGCATCCTTAGGGGTGAGTATTGACCAAAACGGTAACCTGATCTGGAATGTACCACAATCCATGGGCGAATACAATTTTGCTATACTCATTACCGAATGGCGTAAGGATAAGGACGGTTATGCGCATGTGGTAGGTAAAACCCTTCGCGACCTTCAGGTATTGGTACATGCTTGTCAAAATCAGGCCCCTGTGATTAAACCCATTAAAGACACCTGCATTATAGCAGGTACTACGCTTGTTCAGCCTGTTTCAGCCACCGATCCTAATGCGCAGAACAGGGATTCTTTGCAGGCAGAAGGGAGTCCGTTTCATTTTAACCCTTTTGCCACTTTTAGTTCTACACCCGGATACGGCTCTGCCACCGGTGTGTTTACCTGGACACCTTCCTGCGGCCAGGTGAGTGTGCAGCCTTATGTGGTTACTTTTAAAGTGAAAGACAATGGCTCACCTATTAACTTAGTTGATTTTGAGTCGTTCAGGATTACCGTGGTAGGGCCGCCACCACAAAACCTTAGTGCAAAGCCAAGTGGCAGCAGTATCATTCTTAATTGGAACGCGCCCCCAGCCTGTACTCCAGGGCCCAATGGGAACAGTATTGTAAATTACCTCGTTTACCGTAAAAACGATTGTAATCCTTTTACTCCCAATCCATGCCCCAAAGGCACTTCTTTACCGGGGTTTACGCTGATCGGAAATTTATTTGCCTATAACAATCCACCCCTTACATTTACCGATAATAATAACGGAGCTGGTTTGGCACAAGGAGTTTATTATTCCTATGTGGTGGTGGCACAGTTTGCCGACGGTGCATTAAGCATGGCCTCGGTTCAGGCCTGCGAACTGCTTACACGGGATGTGCCCATTATGATTAACGTAAGTGTAGATACTACTGATAATGGAAAAGGGGAAATGTGGCTGCGTTGGGTAAAACCTGTGATAAGTACAGCTCTTATTCCCAGCTTAGATACCATTGCTAACCCTGGCCCTTATGAATTCCGGCTGATGCAGCAAACGGGTTTTTCTGGCGCAGCATATACGGAGGTGTACAAAGTAAATAAACTGTACTTTGCCCAACTCACTCAGTTAAGTGACACTACTTTCACCTCCTTAAATTTAGACACCAAAAATAACCCCTATACGTATAAAGTAGATTTTTATTGTAACGGAGTGCTTAAGGGATCTACGCAAACAGCATCTTCGGTTTTTTTAACAGCTACGGGGCTTGCACGCCGTATTCAACTCAACTGGAAAGCCCAGGTACCCTGGATCAACTACAAAACATATATTTATAAAGAAAAGCCCGGCGGTGGATATTTGCTGAAAGATAGTGTGTTTAATAGCACTCAGTATGTAGACACAGGCCTGGTAAACGGGAAAAACTACTGTTATAAAGTAGTTACCTATGGCCAATACTCAGGAACAGGTATACATAAACCATTGATCAACTGGTCGCAGAAGGTGTGCGCGAGTCCGGTAGATAAGGAGCCCCCCTGCGCACCGGATATTAATGATATGGTGGGCAATTGTACTTCACAAATTACCTCTTTTACCTGGACAAACCCTAACAACTCCTGTTGCGACGATGCCATACTCTTTAATATTTATTACACACCGGTAATTGATAGTCCGTTCGTGAAAATTACAACCTTGCCCATAACGGTAACTTCTTATCAAACAGATTTTGCTCCTTCTATTGCCGGATGTTATGCTGTAACTGCAGTTGACTCATTCTACAATGAGAGTCCGCTCAGTATAAAAGTCTGTGTAGACAATTGCCCCGAATATGAGTTACCCAATATTATTACCATTAACGGAGACGGAAAAAATGACACCCTCATACCTGTAAAAAATAAATTCGTGCGCGACATCTCCCTGAAAATATACGATCGCTGGGGTACATTGGTTTTTGAAAGTAAAGATGCGGCCATTCGTTGGAACGGGCATCATAAGGACAGCGGCAATCCATGCTCTGACGGCACTTACTATTATGTGTGCGATGTACACATGATACGCTTAAAGGGAATAGAAACCAAAACTTTAAAGGGCTTTATTCAAATACTCAGGAACTAAATTTTTTTCCTTGAACAGGCATCACAAAACAGTTCTGGTTTGTCCGCTCGACTGGGGAATGGGTCATGCTACACGTTGTATCCCCATTATAGAGCAACTGAGAAAGGAAGGAATTACTGTTATAGCCGGAGTAACAGCTGCCACTAAACCCGTTTTAGTAAACCATTTTCCCGACCTTAGCTGTATTGTAATGCCTGCGTATAAGGTGCGTTACACAAAGTATCTGCCTCTGTCTGTGGGGCTTTTCCTGAGAACACCTGCTTTTGTTTATACCCTCATACAAGAACAGTATTGGTTGAGAAAAGTAATAGCCGAACATCATATTGATGCCGTTATTAGTGATAACCGTTATGGACTCTTCTCAAAAAAAATCCGCAGTGTGTTTATTACCCATCAGGTATTTATTCCAGCGCCATTATTTACAAAATGGGTAAATCGCTTGAATCATTTTTTTATTCGCCAATTCAACTATTGCTGGATACCTGATGTTTACGGTACCGGGAATCTGAGTGGCTCACTTGCACAAGGAATAAGCAGACTTAGTCAATTCAGGTATATTGGAATACAAAGCCACCTGAACAGTACCGATATACAGGAGCAAAAGAGCCTCTACAAATTTTGTGTTTTGCTTTCGGGGCCGGAGCCGCATCGCAGCATGCTCGAGCAGGAACTGATAGACATATGTAAACAAAGCAGGGAGAAGATAGTATTTATTAGGGGGAGTAATGCTCCTCGCACGGAGATGATTAAAGCGGCGCCAACAAATATTTTTTTTTATGACATGCTCGCAGCAACTCAACTGCAAAAAATTCTTTTAAGCAGTGCATACGTTGTATGCAGAAGTGGTTACAGTAGTATTATGGATTTGTGTGTATTACGTAAAAAGGCGGTGTTTATTCCCACGCCGGGTCAGGCAGAACAGGAATACCTGGCAACCTACCTGGCGGCGCAATTCGGAAATATTGTTTTGACACAGGGAAAAATAAAAGCGGAGCAGCTGTTTGATGAAGAAAAACTCAGTAATATATCTGCCATAACTCAAAAACCTGAAAACTATTTGCGGGAAGCTATACAAGAGTTGATGGAGAAATAGTTGATAATAAGACCATTTACAAGCAGGGAAAAGAATGTTTAGGAAACGAAGATATAGAACCGATTGTTTAGAGAAAAGACCCGGTTCATCTGCTTATTCACCAGAAACAAATAGTTTGCAAGTGCCTGTAATCTTACCCATTTCCATGAGATGAACCTGATAAATGCCAGCGGGGAAATCATTTTTAGTAAGCTGTACGGATTGACCGTTAGCATGAGGTATATGAAGCACCATTGTACCTAAGCAATTAAAAACACTTATAGCTGCATTAGAGAGGTATTTATTAAAACTGAGGGTAGAAGAAGTATAAAGAGGATTCGGGTAAAGATCTAGGTTGACGGCATTTTCATGTTGTTGTATGGAGGTAGTACAAGGCATTAAGACGGAATCAATGGAGAGGGTAATGGGTATAGTTACTGAACTGGAAGCAGTAATATCAAAAGAAATACTTATCCATCCAACCTGGCCATTTAAGCGGTATGCGATATAGGAATTACTTTCGATAGCGGGTCCGGTGCAGGTGATACAGCCGCCATTATCACCGAGGGTATAGGCGGTATCACTTACCCATTCACTTCCGCTGGGGCAGGTAAGCTCCGTACCAGCCTTAAAATAATGGGGTCGCCCAAAATAACTGGTAAAAATACCACTGGTATCCTTGCAAAATTCTAAAGAAGAATTAAGCACAAAAAGCGTAACATTATTGGCTCCACAAATGGCGGCACTTCCTTTATGTAATCTTATCCTCAGATCTTCTTTTCCGTCGCAATTGAGGTCTATGCTTTTTTCGCTGTTATTACCTTGCAGAGGAACCGACAAATTAATATTCAACTCGTTTACCGTCATACCCGGGCTATGTTCACCTGCAATGTTCTGCGCCTTGTATAAAGAAAAAAACAACAAAAACAAGGAGATAAAGAAGAGGCATTTTGGTATGTTGTAACTGGTATTCATGGTATATGCAGGCAGGATTTGCTGTATGTCAAATGTAAACTATTTTGAGGGAAAAACAAGGGGGTATTCTGCCAGGCAGTAGAGCAAACAAGGCATTAATAAACGTGAAATAGGAGTTTTATCAGTGCCTCCCCGGTTCTTTAACCTTACTGGTTATAGGTACAAGGCTTAGTAAGCAGGTGGTGTTAACTCATGCTGAACTATACACTACAATGGTAAAACCAAACAAAAGAATAGTATAAAAAGAACAGATAGACGGGAACAACGGAAGGAGAGCAAGGTTTATGACCATAAAAAACCCGCTTCAGGTTGTCGGAAGCGGGGCGTTAGTAGTTAGTGTAGTAGATCTTAGTGGGTAACTGTTAATTTTTCGGTAAATGAACCTGTACCAGTAGTAATAACAATGTTATATACACCTGCAGGGAAATTTTTAGTACTGATCGTGATTTCATTTTGCCCTTCAGATAATTCCCCTGATTTTTTACTGTAAACTAATTTGCCATTCAAATCATAAATATGTAGGTCAGCTACAGCAGCTTTATCTTGTTTAAGCGCTATAATAGCATATTCATCACTGGGGTTAGGATAAACGCCAATTTTGGCATTGCCTTCCAGGTGTACAATGCCGCTTGTAGAAAGAACACCGGAAGAGCTATTCAGTACATTTTTATTGGCATCCTGAACAAACACCACATACTGATATTCGACTGTGGTTGTTTGCCAGAAATCATAGGAGTTTTGAGTAGGTTGGGTAACCACATTGGCAGTAAGGTCAAAGGTTACATCAAAGGGAGTGCCACTGGTAATGTTTTGCGTTGCTCCATTCCCATCAGGATTCATTTTGCGCATAACATAGTAATAGTCTTTTTGAGAAGTGCTGGCACCGCTGTATTTATAATACTTTTGTAGAATAGCCTGATGGACTTTTACACCACTTACGGTAACTGCCGGGGTAATGGTGGCTTTGCATTTAATGTTGTTACCGTTGGGATTAATGGTGGCACTTATTTCAACAGTGGCATCGGTTGAATAGGAATTGTTGATGGAGGTTTGTGAACTGATGCTACCACTTTTACCGTTTATAAAAATATTAGGAATGGAACTAACGGAGTAATAGGTTCTTCGTGAAACTGCATGGGGGTTATAAGAAGGGTCGTTGCCAGGGCTGGGCCAGTTCATTTGGTAACGGATAACGTTTACGCGCCCACCGGTATTGGGGTTGTTGGTTTTCAATAATGGATCCAATGTAGCATTTTCCGAAGCACAGGGCGGACAGGTGGAAGAGGTAAATTGTTCAATAAGACCATTACGGGGTATGGCTCTGGAAGCCACGTGCACAAGATATTCCAAAGTTTGTGGGTTTTGCTGAATAGTACCATTTAGCTGATCCACCCAAACTTTAATGAGGTGATTGCCCGCTGTTAAATTGGCCATGTTTTCTATACGAAAGCTATTGCCGGCAGACCTGAAATGAAGTGCCTGAGTTAATTTGTTTCCGCCATCGACTGTATAAGCGAGAACGGCATCTTTCATATCCTGCTTTATGTCAATGAACTCGCCACTTACAGTATATTTTCCGGGTAAAACATAATCCGGAAAATCTACATGAATTAAATCATTTGTAGTAATTGCAGCATCGGGGTGGGGGTTTCGAACAAAATTTTGGGCAAAATTTTGTGTGTTGCCAAGCATTGAAAGCAACAACGATAAGCCAAGTAATTTTTTTTCATGGTTAGATGATGGAGTTTGGTGTATAATTTAATGTAAACAGTTGTATTGCCTGATGTTAATAAACAGGTCAAATTAAACAACTGGTAGTCTGGAAAAAAGCTTTTATGCCGGGTAAAAGTTAGGTGAACTATTTTTGCAGAAGCGTAAGCTCAAAAGAATGTCAAAACCTTAGCTTATGAATAAATGAAAACCAAAATACAGAGAAACTGATTTCTTATTAAAAGCCAAATTCCCCACCTTTTTGAAGAATGAAAAACAGAGGCCTGAAGATAAATTGAACAGGATGACAAACCTTGTCCCTTTTGTTTTGTTAATGGCTTCTGTTTTTTTTTGACCATTCATCTATAGCTGCTGTAACACTGGTTAGAGTTGTTTTTCCCACCTTCTGTGTTCAGGATTGCTCATCTCTATGGAATCCTGTTACTGCAATACTTAAATTTTTTTCCACGCTTTGGTTTGTATATTTTTTTTGAAAATGCTAAATTGTATTGAAGGAAAAACCGATTCAGGTAATTCAGATTGACTTTAATGCTATACCATGAAACAACTGCATTTCATCATTCTATTATGGCTATTTAGCGCTACCGTATATAGCCAGGAAATTACTGGAAAGTGGTTAACGGAAGATGGCAAGGCTGTGGTGTTAATTGCTAAAGCCGGAAAGGAAATAAACGGCAAAATTATTTGGTTAAGAGAGCCGGAGGATAAAGCGGGTAAACCAGTAACAGATAAAGAAAACCCCGATAAATCGAGGTGGAACACTCCTATACTTGGATTGATGGTATTGAAGAAGCTGGAGAACAAAAATGGTAAATGGGAAAATGGCTCTATATATGACCCTAAAGATGGAAAAACCTATACTTGTTCCATTTGGGTTGAAAACGGAAAATTAAAAGTAAGAGGCTATATTGGAATTTTTTATAGAACCGAGACCTGGACCAGGATGTAGTGCAGGATATAATACCCTTTGCCCTTGAGGAGGAATCAGGCTTACAATTGTAGCCTGATACAAAGCTATTATAGCGGAAAGCCCGTTGAGCTGACCAATTAAACCTCATGATCTGCAACACAGAAGCCCAATAAACTGAAGGGAATGGTGCAGAAAAAAACTTCGAAACCCAAGTAAAAGTTAGATGATCTATGTTTGCGGCAACAAACGCAAATGCTTGATAAAATGGCAGAACGGGGCACCGGTAATGAGTTTCTGTGGGTTAAGGCAGGGGACTATGAGGTAGTGTAAGCAGATTAAATATCAGGACATTCTAAAGGCGGGATAAATAGCCTAAAATGTATTGAGAAAAGCTAATTATTCCGAACTAAACGTGCGATTCAACCTTTTCAACTAATGCAGATTTTGTTTTGTAATTTTGTGAGTTATGGAGAACCAATCCTTAATCTTTGCAGCCATCCAAAAAACCGGCGTTCTATTGAACCCTGATGAATTGAAGCATATCCAGATAGAGCATTTAAAGTATAATAAGAACGAATGCCTAACTAAAATGGGGGAAGTGGAAAATTATTATTATTTCATTAAAAGTGGAAGTATAAAAGTTAGCTACATTAAAGAAGATAAAGAGTTTATTCTGGACTTTTGGTTTGAAAATGAGATTATCTTCTCTTTTTCTTCGTTAATTGAAAGATTACCGAGTGAGATCGAATTGAGAGCCATATCCGAAACAGTGGCGGAAAGAATTCATTATAAGCAACTAAATGAACTTTACAAAACTTCGCATGCAGTTAGTGAAATAGGCAGAAAACTTACGGAGCAAATTTATTTGCACAAGGTAAAGAAACAGATTAGTTTACTGACTACAACTGCTGAGGAAAGGTATGAATCTTTAGTAAAGAAGTCAGGAAGATTAATTTTGGAAATGTCGGTAAAGGATATAGCCTCTTATTTGGGAATAAAGTCGGAAAGCCTGAGCAGAATAAGGAGAAAATATAAATCTGTTTAACAACCCAACGGGAAATTTTCTATGGTAAAACCAATCAGCCTGAGTAATAATTTTATGCTCAGGCTGAAGTTTTTAAAACAAGTATAGGTAAATATTTCTCTTGCCATTAAGGGTGGTGCACATTCCGCTGTTCGGAACAATGTTTGGGATAACGGTATAATTTGTTATTCAATCACTACTCTGGCCGCTTGTATAGCTCCTGAACCGGTTCGGTTGTGTAAAATATAAATACCCCTGGCGTATTGGCTAAGATCAATTGTAATCTCTGTGGCTTCTCCTGTAAGGGTTTCGTAAACAACTCTTCCATAACCGTTGTAAATTAGTAATTGTACAGAATTTTCTGGCAACAGTACTTTAAAGTAACCATTTGAGGGGTTAGGTATTAGTTGAAGGCTATTAGTTTGCAGGATTTTCATTTCCTGGTTTCCGGAAGGTGATGCAATTTTTGAATTCGCAGGTTGCTCTGCACATGTACCGCTAACATTTTCTATTGACGCGATAAAATAAGCTCCTTCATGAATATAAACTCCGCTAGACAAAACAATTTTGTCATCCGCCAATATACGGGTATCAGAGCCTGATTGGGCTATGTAATTACTACAGGTTACCACATCTGCAGCACCAACCTTATTTTTATTTTCTGCCAAGGTACCGGAAATTCCATCAAACATGGTGTTAGTGAGCAGCTCATAATAAGTATCTCCTGTTAAATCCTCGGATGACCTGAATTGTAAGCGGTTGTATATGTCATTGAGTACATCCTGGAAATCATTTTTTTCATCATCACTGTCAATAAACTTATTGCACATGATCACAACGCCTCAACGGGTAGTTTTAGATATATTCAGGTAAGTATAAGTACCTTCTTGTCTTCCGGTATGATTCAGGTTATTACCCCCGTTATCGTCAGGAACCTGATTATTGATATAAGCTTTCATGAAGAGCGAAAGATCGGCTACAGAAGCTATAAACCCACCGCCGGGTAATTTATGACTGATGTCTTCCAATACCATAAGATCGCCATCTGCATCATAACCTTTCGATTTGTTGCTGTATGTCATCCAGGTATATTCTGGTTGGAAGGTATGCATGTTGAATGGGTTGGTGTAATATAGTTTCATAAGCTCCTGATACGTTTTGCCACTTACTTTTTCCAGTACAGCCCCTAAAACCATATAATTTACGGTTGAATAAAGCTGAGAAGCCGTACCTCCTTGGGTTACCCATTGGGCTGGAGAATACACCGAGCAAGTTTTCAACATTTCCAATGCAGCCTGGGCATTGTATACGGGATTATTTTCTATGTATTCCTGTTTTGCGTCATCGCTTGAGCCGTCCCAGCTTAACCCGGAAGTATGATCCATTAAATTATCTACGGTAATTGATGGGTTATTGGCAGCCGGAGGAAAATCAGGCAACCAGTTTTTAACCGGATCGCTAATACTAAAGCCGGGCATGGCATCATCTAACATTACAGCTAAGATTTCTGTTAGTGGTTTGCAGATGGATGCCGTTCTGAAAAGCGTACAGTAGTTTGCCTTTTTGTCATTTTTTTTATCGGCATATCCAAATCCGTTCAGGTACGCGATATCCCCGTCAACCACAATGCCAATAGCTGCTCCTTTGGCTTCAATATCCGAAATAATTTCGGCCATTTTTGATTCAACATAGGTTTTGTCGGATTCTTCGAGCCTGTTGAATTGTGCATTTAATTGAAGCCAACAATTAAAGATGCACATTGTAAGTATTCCTGTATATTTTCTCATAGTTTTTGTTTTTCAAGAGGGAATGGGAAGAATTAACTTTTTACTTGTTGTTCCGTCAAAGGCCAATGAAAATATTGACTATATTATTTGTATTGTTTTACGTTAACCGGAATTATCTCTTGTAAGTGGTTTAATTCCCCATTCTTTTTTATAGTGTTAATGCGTTAATTGATTGATTTGTTGTTGTAAGAGATCATTTTGTTTTTTTAACTGAATCATGTACAAGGTAAGCTCTTCAATTTTGCGCAGCAGCGTAGCCTCCATTTCTCCAACAGAAACTCCATGTTGTTCAACGGCAGCAGCAGGTAACACATCAGGTAAATGCTTATTTTTTTTAATAAACTTTTCCACTTCTTCTAAGCTGGCCAGTTTATAGTTGGGTTCAAATACATAGTCTGCCCAACCAGTTTCTACTACAATTTCTTTTGCCCGTATTTTACCATTAACATGTAGTTTAAAATTACTGCTCAATGCGCTATTAGAAGTTGTTCCTATTCCCACGCATTGGTTGGTTCGGCTTAGTACAAAGAGGTCATTATCTGTGCCATCAAGTTTAGTACCCAGCAGGAATTGATTTTTTGCACCGTCCCATCGCATATACGCCCCTCCATTGAAGGTACCTGAAGCATATTCCAGTAATTCTATTCTAGCGGCCTGGGCAGAATTGTTGTCGGCAGCATCTCTGATAGATAATACCGGATCATTTTCTTCCAGTACTAAAATTTGATTAGGGTTGGTGGTACCAATACCTACAAAGCCATTGCTTCTTTTAACACTTATGGCATGCCGTTTTATTAGGCCATCGTAAGTCCCCAGAGTCATTTCGTTTGAACTGCCGTTGTATCCAATAAAGCCACCATAAATGGAGCCGGTAGTAGCATTATAATCTTTTTCCAGGAAACGGATTTCACCTGACTGACTGGATTGATTAGCGGAATGCTCACGTATAGTTAGTACGGGACCATTGGCATCCTTTGAAAAAAACATGCTGCTTTTACCAAAAATATCAGCCTGATTTTCTCCAGAAAAGGTATTGCTGCCTATTAACCAGGCATAAGCACCAGCTGATTTGTTGTACAGGGTAGAAGAGCGAACACCAAAGCCATACATATTAATCTCCTGAAGCCTGTCTCCGAATAAGGAAATTTTGTCTCCTTCATTGTTGGAGTTTAACCACAAGGAACTGTTTTGAGCAGAAATGGTATTCATTCCGTGTGCCACTAAAACTGCACTTGCAATAAGTACGTTGTCAAAAATTGATTTTTTTTTCATAGTATAATTTTTTAATGTTTTTGATGAAGCGAAATTAGATACAGGCACAGTTCTTTTAAGCTAACCTATGTTAGCTTTTACTGCGGCGTAAAGAATACAGTGTTTTTCCGGTGTAGTCAGAGGAAAACTCCCATGGAAAAAATTATGGCATACAAACTGGGAGGAGGGTTAAGAGAAGAAAATCTTTATAGGGAAGTTTGGAGTTAGAATAGAAATGGAAGTCATTGCTTTATGGATAATAACAGCAGAATAGGTTTATGTAATATGCAAAGGTTCTGGTAAATGACAGAAGAGGGTAAGTGCGGGATGAGCATTGCCGGATTTTTAGTAACTTTAAGCATAAACTCATAGTATAGTATAATTCATGTCGCTTGTTTTTGCCACACATAACAGAAGCAAGGCTTCGGAAGTGGAGAAATTAATACAGAATAAACTGGACATCTTAACCCTCGAAGACCTTAAGATTAGCTGCCCTATTCCGGAAACTTCGGATACCATTAAGGGGAATGCACTGGAGAAAGCCCGCTTTGTGTATGAAAAGTATGGTTACAATTGTTTTGCCGATGATACCGGCCTGGAAGTAGATGCATTGAATGGTGCGCCGGGCGTATACTCTGCACGCTATGCCGGGGAACAAAAAAACGATAACGATAACATAGAGAAACTGCTGGAGGAAATGACTAACGCCAGGGTAAGAAATGCCCGCTTTAAAACGGTAATTGCCCTCATCATGAACTGGAAGGAATATATTTTTGAGGGAAGTGTGGAAGGAGAAATTATTTATGAAAAAAGAGGAATACGCGGCTTTGGCTATGACCCCGTTTTTAAGCCTAAGGGCTATACCAAAACCTTTGCCGAAATGAGCATTGAAGAAAAAAATAAAATAAGTCACCGCGCCATTGCCATCAACCGTTTAGCTGAATTTTTGAAAAACGTAGGATAGTCCCTTTTTACGAATTAAGAGGCCGAACCCGCTACCTGCGAATCGGTTATTTTTCCCTGTTCGCATTTGAGGGTGCGTGAAGGAAAGCGGTTGTATAAGAGAAAGTCGTGCGTAGCAAATAACACAGATTTACCTTGTTTACTGATGTTTAGTAGCAAATTCATGATTTCCTGAGAGGTTTCAGGATCTAAGTTACCGGTAGGCTCATCGGCTAAAATTAACTCAGGATCATTCACTAATGCTCTGGCAATAGACACCCTTTGTTGTTCGCCACCCGATAATTCATAAGGCATTTTGGAGCCTTTGGCGGTAAGGCCTACTTTTTCGAGCACATCATTAATTTTCGACTGTATTTCTTGTTCGTTTTTCCAGCCTGTGGCCTTCATTACAAAATGAAGATTGGCATTAACGGTTCTGTCGCTCAATAATTGAAAATCCTGAAACACCACTCCCAGTTTGCGGCGGAGGTAAGGAATTTCTGCAGATTTTAAGGTACGGAGGTTGAAACCTGCTACGGTACCGTTGCCGTGAGCCAGTGGCAGTTCTCCATACAGGGTTTTTAACAAACTACTTTTTCCACTTCCGGTTCTGCCGATGAGGTAAACAAACTCCCCTTTCACCAACTCCAGAGAAAACTCGCTGATCACCAGGTTTTGATCCTGATAAATAGAAACCTGCTCTAACTTAATAACTGCTTCATTACTCATGCCTGAATGTATAAAAACCCTTCCCGGAAACAAAAAAAACCAGGAAGGGATAATAATTTATTTTCCTGAAACCCACTTGCACACCGTAACGAAATTAGAGTAAAATTAAGGCCTTGGCCTTTTAATTATTGCGTTTGTTTTAACACAGTGGAGTTAATAACTTAACGGTATACTACAAGGGTTCCGCTTTTCCCTACTGTAACTTTACGCTATTAAGTGCATTATATATTAGGAGAGAACTGCCCTGGCGTGTTCTTTTCTACTGTGCTATTTCTAATCAAAATAATTTGCGGGTGAATACAACCTTACCAAAGTTATATCCTGAAGATGAAAAAAAGAGTTAATTATTTTCTTTGCTGCTATATAGGGCTATTCAGTTCTCTGTTTTCGCAG